>Ga0209088_10000367_pt1 | contig 33019 bp, 24 predicted proteins | sample S_140625_EF_Meta_FD_187324 | JGI IMG/M metagenome (GOLD analysis project Ga0209088, IMG submission 187324) | Freshwater microbial communities from Lake Simoncouche, Canada to study carbon cycling - S_140625_EF_MetaG (SPAdes) (version 2) | ecosystem: Environmental > Aquatic > Freshwater > Lake ... | reverse complement strand
CTAACAATCTTGTAACTTCATTTCCTTTTACCAATTCTAAATCGTAAAATGCTTCACCAAAATTTAATGCGGATGAAGATGCTGCAGAAATATATACCCCAATAGAACCACTTGCCAATGGAGTTATGAAATTAGAACCACTTAAATTGATTCCCGTATTATCGGACTTTAGTGATGATGATAGTGAAAGAATAATATCCGAGCCTTCTACTTGCGGACGTATTTGCATTCGGGCCTGATAACCACTCAAATCAACTGCTGAACCTGATTCATCGTTCCAATTGATTTGAAAATTTGTTGTTGCTCCTTGCTCTATTATAAAAGAGTATTTTCCTGCTGCCATAAGTAATTCGGTTTAATACTCTTATAAATATTAAAATGTTGGAAAGGGGTAAAAATAAAAAAGGAGATAGTGTTAGTATCTCCTTTTTTGTATATTTTGTGAAAGTTATTAATTACTTGCGAATATTCCGTTTTGTGAAACAGCATACCAGAATGTAGCACCATCGGATACCAATGTGATAGTATCTCCTACTATGTTTGTTGCTGCTGTGTTTTTGATACCAGTATCAGCTGCTACACTTAACAATGTACCACCTGCTGCTGTTTTTAACTTAATAGTATCTCCAGCACTTCCCAAAATTTTAAGTTCACCACCTGCATCTCCACAAATAAATGTGTATTGAAGTCCTGCAGTTGATGCTGCTGGTAATGTGAATGTTTGAGTTAATGAAGATTTAGTAGCTATAAATACTTTATTATTAACAGCTGCTGTTATTGCTACTGTTGCATCAACATCTTTATATACTAGTCTAATATTTTCTGCTATAACAAAAGCTGTTGTTGCAATTTGTGTTGAGTTAGTACCTACCGCTGCGGTTGTTGAAGTTGGGGTTCCTGTTAAAGCTGGTGATTCTTTTGGTGCATAAGTTGTTATTGCATCTGCAGTACTTAGTTTTGTTTGAACTGCGGCCTGTAAAGTTGATACATCCACATCAGTTCCGAATGTTGCATCAATTACGGCATTTAATGTTGTAGTATGGTTAATCATAGCTGGAGTTGTACCACTATTTGTTCTTGCTGAAGATTCTCCGTATGTATTCATATACGCTTGTTGTTGAACGGTTGGCGTTGGATTTCCTTTTCTTTGTCCCATTTTCTATTTTATTATTTTTAATTTGAATATAACCAATACATCTATAAATATCAAAATGTTTAGGAAAGGGGTAAAAATAAAAAAAGGAGATAGTGTTAGTATCTCCTTTAATATATATTTTTATCTAAATACCACAGATATTCTCCTATCCGTAACACGCTCTATTGAATGTTCCCAATCGGTTCTATGCTCTCCAGTTAATAAAAGTGCTGACCTGTTGGGGAATTCAAAGGATATCGTCTCATCTCCTTTTCTTAAGTTAAAATTGATTGGAGTTAGGATACTAAGTATTAATGTATCATCATCACCCAAATCAATATGGTAATCTATGAAATCGTTTGGTTTATAAATGTTAATTGTATAATCTTTGGGTACGAATTTAAGTATGCCCAATTTAGTAAGTTTGTCTGATAAATCTAAAAGATATTGCGGTACTTCTAAAGATATTAAATTATTATCATATTTTGAAATACCATAACGTAATATCTTCCTACTATATTTTCTAGTAAGATTTGGTATATTTTGATTTAATTCATTTTCTTCTTCTACCGATATTACATCTCTATATAAGTAATCATCTAAATTAAACATAATTTATTACTGCCCCATCACTATATGCGATTAATTGTTGGATTTCATCATTAACACCTCCACCTCCACCATTAGTTTGCATTACAATAGGGAATGTTGCTATCAATCCGTTTGGTGTATCAATATTAATTGGTCCACTAAGTGCGGCCACTCCTAACGAAGTACAAAGAGGTAAGTATAATGTTATAGGTAAAGTTGCTGCATTAAAAGCAGAATAAAATGCACTAGCCCCAACCGATGTTACATTTGGTAAATAAACATATTGTAATTTAGAATCAGCTGAGAATGAATTGTCAGCGATTGTTGTTGCTCCCAATAATTCAACCGTAGTAAGATTATCACAACCTTGGAATGCACCATATCCAACTTCTATAATTGTTCCATTATCTTGAATTTGTAAAAGGTCATGTCCAAGTCCATTAGGAGCTTCAATATAACCAACAAATGCATAATTTTTTAATACTATATTAGAACCACCACTTAAATATATTGTATAATTTGCCTCATCTACACTAATTGATGTATAAGGATTACCGGTTTGTATTAATTTAGTATTCCAATCACTAAGACTATTATAACCATTTGTTAAAAGTAAATCAACCGTTGTAAAATCCAAAAAAACTAATGTAAGGTCTCCTGATGATGCTGGTATAGGTGGAGTATCACCACCACCTGCAGGAGAAGTAATTTGATTTTGTGAATATATTAATTTAGTTTGTAATACTTCGTTCATATACATGTTGTACTGACGAACTTGCTCATTAAGAGAAAGATTTCTTATTCCCGGCAATGTAATATATTCTTGCCAACTTAATTCATTTACTATAAGCATCCAATTATTTGTTTGGTAATAAATATTAAAAAGCATAAAAAAAGGAGATGATTTCTCACCTCCCAATTTTATTTATGTTACTAATAAGTCACATCAAAGATTAGATATTACCTAAATCTTTAATAAGAATCTTACCATAGTACTCAGGACGGACCATTTTCTTAGCGTAACGAGTCATCACACCTCTACGTGGAGTAAAGTTTTGAGGGTCATACACTAATGGAGTCATAATCAATGGAACATATGGAGCGTAAACAGCACCAGTCTCTAAGAAGTTGTTACCTCTATAACCCATCAAGATTTCGTTAGAAGTCATGTAAGGGTTTTTGTAAACTGTGTATCTATTGCTCATTGCACCAATTGCAGTAACACCAGCAGCAAACTGCATAGCGTCTTTATCTGCGTTTACAACGAATCCAGGAATTGATTCTAAAATAGTACAAACATCAGGAGATGCTACTACGAAGTTAGCTCCACCTCTAAGTGTCAATTGATGAATCTTGTTAGAAACTTTGTTCAATTTGATACCTAATGTTTGAAACCATGCGTTCTTAGTGTAAGCATTAGATGCTCCACCAATGTTAGACCAAGCTCCACCTACTAATTCCTCACCTACAGTTGTAGACCAGTATTCAGTAGTTAATGCGTTTTGCTTTAACATATCTAAGATTTCTAAATCAATCTCTAAAGAGATATAATCAGATAACATAGAAGTTAATTCAGCTTCTGCATCAATTGAGTGGTAAGCGTTTAAGTCTTGCGCTAATTCAGGAGTCCATACTGCTTTCAACTTACGAGTCTTAGCAACGATAGCCTCTGATTTCAATTCTAAATCGATTTCAGGAATATCTAACGCTGTTGTAGTGTTACCTAAGTTGTTTGCTGTTGAATCTTCAAAATCACCTCTATCGTAAGCAACTGGTGCTTCAGAATAGTTGATAGTGTAGTTAGTTGCACCTGCGATAGCAGATGTACCTGTACCAGCTACTGATTGTGTACCACCTTCTTTTACGAAGAATACCACATACTCACCTGCTGCAGATGCAGAGTATTGAGTTAAGTGACGGTAGATGTTAGAACCAGTAATTTGAGAACCAGCGATACCATATGAACTAACCGCTTGTAAATCTGCAGTAGCACCTAAAGAAGATGTTGGAACTGCTAATTTTTTAACTCTATCAGCTGCAGATGCAGAGATAGCTGTATCGTATCCGATATCAGTCCAAGAAGCTGAAGCTGCTGTTACAGAAACGTTTCCAGTTGTAATATCGTTTACAGAGTATCCGTATTTACCAGAACCGTAAAGACCATTTACAGCTGAGTTTGTTCTACCAAAGTTAGCAGAAGAACCAGTTGTGTTAGTACCACCAAAAAGTGATTTACCAGCGAAATCTCCTGTGTTACCTTGAGTTGAACCATATTTGAAGTCTAAGAAGAAAATAAGACCTGAAGGTAAATTCATTGGTTGAACACTAACGAATTCCTTAGCTGCGATTTCTCCGAAGATTCTTCTTACTAATGGTAAAGCTACACCTGACCATTCTTCAGAACCTGCTGAAGTACCAGTTTGAGTTGCCTCATCCAACAATTGTTTTGCTTGGTTCTCTAAAAGAACTGCCATAGAGTGTTGGTCTCTCTCTTTCATACCTTCTAAAAGGCCAGTTTTTTCCCATTTGCTTTTTAACTGACGAGTCTCAGCTAACATAATTGCTTGTGGGTTTTTGCCTTCCATAAGTTTGCTTAAATCAAAATTTGCCATTTTGTTATTTTATTTTTATGGGTTTGTTTATTTTATGATACCAGCTAATTGCTTAAAGCGATTTGCTAATTCATTACTTTCTGCGATGATTTCTTTTTTAGGAGCTGTTGTTGGTTGAGCCTTAGAAGCGAACCCTTCGGTTACAGTCTTCTTTGCAGCAACTTTTCTTTCAGTTCCTGTGAATTTCATTGATTCAGAAAGTGTAGCGTAAACTAATTTTACTTCTCTTACAGTTGAAGTTCTGTCTAAATTTTCTACAACTTTAACTTTTTGTTCGTTAGTTAAGTTATAACCTCTGAACAATTTGTTTGTGTAAAGTAATTTAGCGTTTAAAAGGTTTACTTCGTTGATTGTACCTTTCAAAGATTTAATCACTGCTAATGCTTCTGCTAATTCAGTCTCAAGTTTTGCAACTTCAGCTTTCATTTCAGCTGCATCTTCAGCTTTGTCTTCTTCTGAGTTCTCATCTTCTCCGTATCCCATTTCTCTTAGAATTTCGTCTAAGTCGATTTCTTCATCATCAGCTGGAGCTTCTTCAGCTTCCATAGCTGGTGCTTCAGTTGGTTCAGCTGCTACTGGTTCTTCAACCGGTGCTTCTTCACCTTCCATAGCTGGTGCTTCAGCAGGAACTTCTTCCTCACCTTCTTCACCTGCGATTTGTGCTTCTAACTCACGGATGATAGATTCTAAATCTAATTCATCTTCGTCAGCTGCCATTTCGTCTTCGCCTTCCATAGCTGGAGCTTCTTCACCACCAAATTCTGCTGCATCTTCTGCATCATCTTCTGCTGACATTTCACCTTCACCTTCAGTAAGGTCTTTAACTTTGTCGTAGTCTTCTACTTCGCTACCTGGCTCACCAGATTGCTTAGAGATTCCACTTAGGTCAGTTTGTGCTGTGTTAGCTTTATCTGCCGGTTGTTTGTTATCACCAGTACCAATGCCAGTAGAGATATCATTATCTTCATTCACATCTGCTTCTTCTTCTTCACCTTCCATTTCAGCGGTTAGTTTTTTAGAAAGAATAGATTGTAAACGAGGAGTAAATGCTTCTTCTAATGCGATTTTAGCGTTAGCGATAGCAGTTTCACGTACAGCTTTAGCATCAGCAATTGCTTCTTTCAACAATTTTGAACTTGCCATTTGTTTTCCTTATTTATCGGATTTCTGAAGTCATTGTATTTGTGGACTTCAATAGAATGTTTTTATTGGCGTTTTGGTCACTGCTCATATAGGAGAGTATTCATTACCAATGGAAAAACCTATATGAAATAGGTTATTGTATCAATAAATATATAAAAGTTTACAAAAACGTAAAAATCTATATATTTCTTTAGAATTTAATCTTCTGCTTTTAATTCAGCATCTCTATAAAGAGATGTTACACTATTATCTAATTCAGCTTCCAATTTCTTTTTAACATCGTTTAATTTTTTAAGATTTTCAACGTGTTTTTTAGCCATTGGAGTATCTTTGTGTTGTTTGTATGCTTTTAATTCACCTGCTATAGCTTCAACAGTCTTACCCAAATCTCTTTGAATAGAACCAACATTTCTACCTTCTCTAACAATTGATTCATTAGGTACACAATTTGGAACTTGTCTACCACCTTTATCTTTCATACCAATTTGCTTATATCCTTTCCAGCAAGGACCTTTATCTTCAGCTATTCTAGCTTCATTTTGTCCGTATTCGTGATAATTAGTTGATGCTTGTGAAATAAAATTAGCTGCGTTAGTGATATGGTCTTGAATCCAAGCAGGGATATCCTTTTCGTTTTCTCCCATTTTAGCTTTCAATTCAGTTGCCATCTTAATAATAGTATCCAATGAATTGTTTGCCATAGAAACTTCGTGGTCTTCACCTTCTGCTTCTTTAATGAATGCGTTTGCAAATGGATTTGAAATTACTTTACCCATTTCAAATTTACCAAATGCTTTTTGATTTACCAATCCACCTAAACTAATCATAATTATTTCTTTTTATTACCTAATCTTTCTTGCATTGTATCCGTAGATATATCAGCGATTTCATAATAACGATTTAATATGTGACCCATATCTTCATATAAAGAATGTAATCTCTCATCCATTGCTTTTGCTTCAACAGCGAACTTATCAAATGATTTACCCATTTTATCCAATTCCTGCATATTTCTTTTTACAGTCACATTATCAAACCAGTCACCACTTTCTCTTAATGTCATTTCTTTTGCGGCCTCAACGATAGCACCTAATGTATCAGCTACTTCACTCATATCTGATTTTCTTTTCATTTGGTCTTGAAAAGTATTGTAAGTAGAAATTATTTCTAAGAAGTGTTTTTTAACTTCATTTGATAACTTTCTATCTTCTAAGTTTTCAGCTAAGCTGAATTTACCATTTACTATCTTTACTTCTTTCAAGTTAGTTTTACGGATATCATTGTATGCTTTATGTACAGTTGTTCCTTTTGGTGCATCAACTTTTAAGGTTATCTTATTGTTGTGTACGAAATCGTATATATCAAAGTTCTTTGCCATTATTATGCTATTTCAGTTATTATTTCTCTCATTAAATCCTGTGCTTTGCAGTAATCACCACAAACATCAGTTCCTATTTGTTGTAAACCTCTATTAACAGATTCGTTTACAGGCACCATAAATGCACCATGCGTAGATGGGTTAGATACAAAATCCCAACCAATCAATTCAAAATCATCCTGAACCTTTACTTTACCTTCTCCGATATTAGTTACCGAACCCATACCTCTTGATGAGATACCTAATAGGATTCCAGCTTTCAACAATTCTTTTAAGATGTTACCTGATGGAGTTGGTAGAATTTCTACTGTACCACACAGGTCATCACCTTCCCAATGTATTTCTCTTACGTTATGAGATACATTCTTTAAATTAATTACAGTAGAATCCGGATGGTCTAATTCACCCAATGCTCTACGTTCTTTAATTAGTACTTCGTATTTCTTAGCCTCTCTCATTAAGATTTCTCTAGGATATACTCTACCATTTTGGTTTTCAGCAGATGCTCTTTGTAGAATACCCTTTACTAAGGTTCTCCCTCCTTCATCTTCATTTACCTTACCTTCGAATAGGTTTGTTTCTATTAAGAGTGATTTCATTTTATATTCTTATTTTTTAGATTCCATTTTACTACGGATTCTAGTTGCTATTGTACCTAATTGTGTTTTATCCACACCCAATGCATCAACAACTTGTGCTACTAATTGTAATTTTTGAATATTACTAAGTTTTGCATCTTTAATTTTATCAATAGCCATTCCTAATTTTTGTTTAACTGCAGATGGGATTGAAGCTTTTGGTAATTCTGCTGATATATCTTCGGTTTTGTATTTATCTCCATCAACTTCGAATGTATCATCACCTTCTTGCTTTGCTTTAGAAACAGCTGCTCCAAACGTATTACCTTCATTTTTTTCACCCTTACCATTCCAAGCAGAATCAATTTTGTTAAAGAAAGCTTTCTTTTCTTCATCTGACATTGCATTTATATCTTTACCTGCTTTATCTAAAGCTTTTTGAAAGAATGCCTGATATTCAGATTCTTCTGTCATTACTTCCTTAACTAATTCTTTTAGTCTTGATTTTGTAATTGTTGCGTTCATATTTTCTTTTTTGTTTGGTAGACCTTTATGTGATGTTGATGCATAATCTTTAGCATCTTTATCAGTCATACTATCAGCTGCTTTTTCTACTTCTTTAGATGGTGCTTTCATGTCTCCTTTTTGTACTGCATGAACCATACCCATAAATCGTTGTTGTGCTTTTGATACTGCTGGCATTTATAAAGTTCTTATTTTTTCCGAAAGATTCATTAACCTTTCTTTGATTTTATGTAAACTCTTATTTGTTCTTTTATAGTAATCCCCTCTCTTAACTCCATTCTCATTCTTTATCTTAGAATACCAGTTAACAAATTTCTCTACTTCACCCAATTGTTGTTTTATAGATGTTATACCCTTACTCATTTTAGATTTAGGAGAACCATCTTCGTTTTTAATTGCTAACCAACGATTTTCCATAAGTTCCATACCACTTAAATCAGCTATCTCAGCCGAATCAATATCATCAGCTGCCACTTTTTTCATAGGTAATCCCTCATCTTTACTAACTGCCATATGTCCTAATGCATAATCATTTTGAGCTTCTTCTAAATTATCAACAACAGTTCCACCAGCTGCTTTAGCTAATCTATTATTTTTTTTCTTAGTTTGACCAGGTTTTGCAAATGCTGACGGTGTATCGTATCCAGCTATAGCTCCAGTTACTGTCATTTCCTCCAATTCCTTTTCGTCTTGGATTTCTTTAACTAACTTTTGAATTAACTCTTTTAATTTAATATTATCCATTTACTTTAGACTTTAATTCTTTTATTAATTCATATGAAAGCATAATAGATGAAACCTGACCATCGGAAACACTTTTACCTATTTTCATTTTTTCTAAAACGGAAATAGTTTCTGATAATTTAATTTGTGTAACTTTATCTGTTAGTTTTGATTTAATACTTTTTAATTCAGATATAATTTTTGGTAATTCAATGCCAACGTAATCTTTGAATTTTGTAGTATTTGTGATGTTGTTTATATATTCTTTCAACAAATTCTTTTGGGAAGAATCTAAATTTGTATATTTTTTGTTGAAAGTTTCTACTAGAATCTTATAGGTAAGTAAACGTAGGTCTTTGTCTTGTTGTATATAGGTTTCTATTAACTTCTTATCTTCGATTGATTTAACCACTTGCGCTGGTTTAGAAGTTATATTTTCTATTAAGGTAATCTTTGAATTAAAGATATCTTTAATATCATATTTTTCATCTCTTTTAGATTCAAACACTTTATATATTGAAGCTAAAACTTTATAATTTGATATAGGAGAGCTCAAAAATTGCTCCAAATCAAATTTTTCAGCTACTTCTTTAATAAGATTATACTTCTCTTTAGAAAGTTTAATGTAATTTAACTTAGTATGTGCTTCACATACAGTTTCTACTAATCTATCTGCTTTAGTTTCGGAACTATACTTCTCCTTTAACAAAAGGTCATAAAGACGTAATTCTTTATTTAATTCTGTTGAAGGCGCAAAGAATTCCCTAACTATGTTTTTAGCGTTTTCCGTCTTATCGCCGTTAAGAACTTCTAATGTTATTTGTCTTACTAATAATTCAAATAACACCCCAGTGTTCTTAAACTTGGAATGTTTAATTTTTTTCATTTAATTACCCTATATTTGTTCTACCCTATAAACTAACACATATAAATATAAACATTTTTTTCTTTATTAAATTTTAGTATCATCTAATAGGTTTTTTTCATCTAACATATCAGATTTTTCGTTTAAAACCTTCTTTTTTGATGAAATTCCGTTTATATATTCTCTTGCTAACTTTTTATGAGTTGCTGTTAAGTTTCTACCGTCTCTTTTTCGTTCACCGTGATTTTCTTTATCTCCCAATGGGTCTCTACCATATGGATGCTTATCTTTACCATATGTATTACCTTCTTTAGGTCTACCAAGCTTACCCTCAATTTCAGTTTTTAATTTACTAATTTCTTCTTCCACATTTTGTTGTTCTGGTGGATTTGCTGGGTCTTGTCCTTGTGTTTCTATTGATTGATATCTGAATCTATCTTTTAAATCCAATATCATTTTAGCTCTTTCGGTATCAATTTCATCTTCACTCATATTAAATACATTATGATACACCCAATCGGATGATAACATATTCAATTGTTTGATAGAACTTGATAGATTTACCTTTTCACTCCATAAATTTACTTTTTCTTGTTCGTAAATTGTAGAAGCGTTAGTTAATGATAATTCAAAATTTGTTAATTCCGAATCATCCACACCTTGTGCAGCTAAATGAACAATTGCAATCTTAGTTAATTCACTAACGACTGTTCGTTGTATTCTTTCAATAGTTCTTGCAAAACGAACATCTTCTGCAGCCAATGTAGCTTTACCATTTACGTTCTCATCATAAGATAAGTAAGCTTTTGGTACTCTCAATGCTGCAAATAGTTTAGCTTTAAGATATTCTATATCTTCAATTGCTGCGTATTCTAAACCTTGTAAATTTTCAATAGAAGTACCACTATCACTACCACGAACAGGTAAAAAGAAATCTTCTGTAAGTTTTTGTATATTATATTTTAAGTTATAATCACCAGTATCTTTATTAACAAATGGAGTTTTCTTCATTTTATTAATAATCTTTTGCATGTAGTTATCAACCTCCTGTGGTGGAATATTACCAATATCAATTTTGAACACTCTTTTTTCAGGTGCTCTCATAATACGATGGATTAACATCGCATCTTCCATTAAAGTTAATTGCTTCCATATTCTTCTAGCGTTTTCAATCATAGCCTTACCATATGGTAGGAAGTTTGTATCTGAAAGTAAGCGAAAGTGAGCCATTTCATAGTTCTCATATTCCTTTTTACCATGTTGGTCTAATTCAACTTTAAATTTAACATAATTTTTATTATGTGGGTCAGTACCTTCCAAACGTTCAACATTATATACAGAATATGGCATTACGTTTATAATACCTTTACCCTCTGCCATTTCCAATGCTAAGAAAGCATCTCCGTATTTAACCATATTTCTAATCCAAGGCCACAAGTTAAATTCTACATTCATTACATCATAAAACAAGTTATGTAATACCTCTCTTACATTTTCATTTGTAGATTTAATTTGTATTACATCACCGTATTCATCTTTAGTTGTAGATTCATCAGCGTAAATATCTAATGCCGATGCTATAATTGGGTCATTATCCATAGCATCATAATCTCTGAATAATTCTCTACGAACTTGATGATACGCCATAGATTGCGCACCATTACTATTTTCATAGAAAGATTTTTGCAACTTTGTGTATCTATCTCTAAGATTTACAAAATTGGTGTTATACTGTCTATCATCAACATCAACAACTTTTCTTTTACCATCTTTATCAACGGTTACAATTGCTTGAGTTGAAAATAGTTTTTTTAACCTACCAAAAAAACTTCTATCGTCTGTTTGTTGCTCTGCCATAATTTATTTTACCATTTTCTACAACTCCAGTAGTTTGCTTTTGTTCTAGGACCAGGATTGTCACAATTCATTCTAGCTCTAAAACTCTTTCTACGTTCTGGGTTGTTCTTTTTAATTACCATACCTTTTTGTCCAAAGTTTACCTTAATAACTTTACCAGTTTTTGGGTTTTTAACATAAACTTTAAATTTCTTAACATCTCCCTGTGTTGGCTTACCTAACTTTACTTCTCTACCCTGATACTCTGCTTCGTAAACACAATTACAATTTGCTTCTTCCAATTGAGTTGAATATGCTTTTAAGAAGTTTACGAAATCATCCATATCTTCTTGTTCAACATCTAATTCATCATAATCATCAATCGGATTATCAATAGGTTGGTCTCCTTTTGAATATGCATTATCTACATATTCATCTTCTTTGATAATATTTGTTAATCTAATCATTGGCTTGTATTTTGACATATATCATAAATATCGTAATTTAGTAAAACCCTACTATTTTACAACCATTGAGTTAAATCTTCCATATCATCTCCAATTTTCATCTTCCAAGGGTTATCATCAAATGAATTACCCCCATATACACCTGTATATTGCATATTGGATGAAATTCCCCCCAATGCTCTTTTAGTTAAGTCAATACCTTCTTGTCTTAATCTAAGTGCGGTATCTCTTACCCATAAAGCGATTGATAAAGACATTACCAAGTCATCATTATAACCCTTCATAGCTTCAGCTCTACCATTCATATAGATAAATGTAAATAATTCATCTATCAAACGAGTGGAACGTACTATGATTGTTTTTTCTCTAAAATACTCATCCAATTTAGATATAATCAAAGGTCTTGTTTTTGATGTTGTTGAGAAACCAGCAACCATTTGTTTTTCATCTGCTCTATATTTGTTTCTCATTTGATTCTCTACATCAATATATTTTAAATCCTTACTCATATAGAATAAGTTTTTATATTGTCTATCTATACATTGTTGTATTGCAGCCCATCCAATATTTGCGTTTTCTACAACAAGTAATGCTTCATTATATTCAGTTGATAGATTAACTAAAAAATTTCCAAAATCTTTAGTATCTATTTTTCCTTTATATTCAGCTACTTGAGTTGCTGTTTGTATATCCAATACTTGTGCAGTTGAATAATCGGCCCCATCTCCTCTAGCCACATCGGCTACCACCATATATGAACCATTTGCCATTGGATATTCCCATCTCCATAAATTTCCATCAAATCCTGTTTTTTCCAATGGAGGTTGTACATATGTTTCTTTATAAAACATTAACAATTCAGCATCAATTACAGTTTCACCAGAAGATACAAAATCACAATCACATTCTTGTGCCGCTTTTTTAGGTCCCAATAATTTCTCTTGTTCGGCTCTCCACTCATTTCCTCTTTCAGGGTGTACAGTCCAATGTAATCTTATTGTATTAAATGGATTAGTTGATTCTTCTGCAGCAACCCATGTTTTGTGAAACCAATTACCCACACCATTTGGAGTAGATAATGCAATACAAGCACCACCCGTTGAAAGTGTAGATTGTGCAGATATCCAAATTTCATCAATATCGCCAATAAATGCAGCCTCATCAAATATAAGAAGTGATAAGGCTTCAGAACGTCCTGCATCAGGAGAAGATGCGATTGCTTTAATTTGAGAACCATTTTGTAATTTAAGTGAAAGTTTGTTATCTTCCAAAGAACCTCCTTTAAGCCAACCCGGAAGTAATTCATGCATTACCCTTACCTTTGTTACTAAGTTCTTTGCAACATCTTGCTTTGTTGCAATAACCAACACGTTAAAGTCACCATTGAATATCATTTTCCAAAGTGCGTATCCAGCCGATAAAGTTGAGATACCAGTTTGACGTGATTTCAATACTATATTAAATCTATTACTAGCAAATTCAGTTAATGTTTTTTCCTGAAATGGAAATAAGTGAAATGGTATCTTTCCTCTAACTGGATGCTGAATCATACAATACTTCTTCATAAAGTGAATAGGGTCTACCGCACACTTTTTGTATTCTTCAGCTACAATTTGTTTTAATGTTTTCTTTTGTATTATACCAGTACTCATATTAGTCTTTAAGAGGTCTAACTAAATCGTAATTCTTATCTTTTAATTTATCGTAAGCCTCATTTCTTAATTTAGTAGCTTGTTCAATTTCACTTTCAAACTTAATAATTTCCAAAAGGATTTCTGCTTTAAGTTCTTCAACATCCCTTTCCATACTCCATTTTTCAATAGTACCATCTTCTTGAACAACTTCATAAGTTTGTTTTGCATCATTATATGCTTGTTTAAATTGAGCTACGATATCTTTACCATGTGAAATCATATTAGAATATATTTTGTAATCTTCATATGCATCCCACAATCCATCTATTTGTATTTGAGATTCTTTTTTAACCAAACAAGTTAAACAATAACCAGTTTTAGATACTAACTTTTTATCATGTCTACTTAGTTTAATAGTTTTACAACCTTCTGCTTTACAACTATTTAACCTATCTAAATAAGCTCTAACTTCGGCCATAGTATCACCCAATTCGGATGTTTCTATTTTACCAGCTTCTAATTGCTCCCAAGATTTTCCATTATCATCTGTCCATTTTTCACCAACCTTACGTTTTACAATTTCTTTATCTACTCCAGAAAATGATATTTGTGTGTTTTTTTCGTAATCACCACCAGTCAATACCATATCTACCAACTTTCTACGTGTTGGATGCATAAACTTTTTGTTGAATTCCTTTGCCATACTATATACGATATATTTGTATATATAAGTATATCAAAATTAGGAAAACAATTACTTTTCAAAGAAAATACCTAAAATTTGATTTAGTGGTGCGAATGCACCTGTTAATTTGTATGTGTTACCAGCATAGACAAATACAATACCTTCATTTGGTACAATCTTTTCAAACCCACCAAGTGCATTAAGTCTTTCTAACTCTAATTTTAATTTTGCAATCTTCTTAGGGTCACCACTTGCTTTTACTTGAGATATTGTTGATTGTAAGCGAGCTACCATTTGCCTTTTGGCACTATCAGGGTTTGCTGTAAGAACCGAGTCCATAAAAGATAGTACATCGGCACCAACTCCTAAAAATATCTCCTCAAATCTCATTAGATTTTGCTTCCCTATCTTTTGTTGGTCTTGCTTATCAGTTTGTTCTGCCCAAGCTTTTAATTTTACATCAGTTATTTCTGCTATACGAAAACCCTTGTCACCAAAAGCCCATCTTTTTATTAATCCTATCTTTTGTTGATAATCTAATTTCTTAGCTTTCTTTTCCACAAAATCAGTCCACCAAGCTTGATGATAATCAGCCACACCATCACTATCAGAAAGATTAAATTCTTTTTGAAGTTTAGAAATCATTCCTAAATACTTTCCTTGTAGTTTAGAAAGGTGTTCTGATTTAGGAAGTTTATTAATTGGAGGTCCCTGTATTGTGTATTGTGATTGAACATGTGCATTTACTTGCTTAATCATTCCACCTAATATAGTTGCCGCTTGTTGGTTTTCACCTACAATAGTACCATCGATATCATAATCAAACGTACCATGAAATACCAATAGGGGTTGATTGTAAGGGATTACGTTTACAGAGGTTGGATATATTACTTCCAAATTCATAAACGAACTACCATCCTTAAATATCTTCTTACGTTGAGGTTCTGATAGGGATGCTATTGCTGCAGATAAATCTTTCATAGCAAAATTGTAAGCGTCGGTCAACCCACCCCTACCAGCAAATTTATCTGCTACCTGTCCTATTGTCATAGCATCAGCTCCTTTGTTCTTTAGGTGTGATTTGTTACGAGCTGCAACCAATCTACCATTTACCCAACTAACTGCCAATGCTTGTCCATCAGTCTTCTCTCTTGCTAATTCCAAATCACCATTCAATGCTCTTACCACAATTTGTTTTAAATCACCAAATGTAAGATTCATTTCAATATCAAATGGATGGTTCATATGTCCATAAGCCCCACCTTCGGTTAATAAAGATTCTTTAATAAAATCAGATGGAGATTTTAAACCATGCTTTAATATACGATTGTATTTATCAGTTGTATCGTTATGATTATCTATTGGTAATTTTTGGTCTACTGCTTTTTTCTTTTCTCTTTCAGATGGAGTTTCATCAAAGAAATCCCAACCTTCTAAGTTATCTAAATAGTATCCTTCATTATCATAATCATTCCAATTAGCATTCCATTGAGTACCAGTTGTTGAATTGCCATCATTATAGAAAGCACCATTACCACTTGCTTCAGCTATACTATCACCTTCTATACTTGCTAACTTTTGATAATAATTTAAATCTTCCCATAAATGGTCCATTGCTATTTCAGCTGCAATACGAACATCAGTTGTATGTTCCATTTCAACTTTAATACCAGTTGTAAGATAATCTTTTATTTTAGAAAGCTCTACATTATATTTACTTGCTAAATCTTTAGTTGTTTTTTCTTTTGCTAAACCACCAGGAATTTTATCAATCTGAACTGCTATTTCATCTATCTCCTCATATCCACTCATACCTTTATTGTTAAGTTTCTTACTATTCTTCTTAACATCTTTAGAATCAGGTGCTCCATTGATATATCCACCCGGCAAACTCAAACCCACACCAGCCCCACCACCAAATCCCATCTCATCTAATAGTGCATCAAAATCAGAAACTATTTCTTTAATATCTTCTTTTGAAATTATTGTATCTTTTTGATTTTTAGGAAGTTCCCAAAATCTTTTAGGTTTTTTTATTGATTTTTTAGGTTTTGTTTCTTGCCAATCTTCTGTTTTATGTGGGTCATCTGCTGGATTTAATGTACTTTGAACTACATTTTTTACTTTATATACTGCTTTTCTAAATTGAGTTTCGGTATCTTTTGATTTACCCTTACCTCTCATAGCATCTGCTTTTGGTTTTTCTAATTGAACATACCCACCTTGCTTATACCAATTTTCAGGTTTAGCAGTATTTAATATTCTTTTTTGTCCATCAGCAACAAATGAAGTATCAGGCTCATCCCCTGCATTCATACCAGCATTGGATGCTGCTTCTTTTAATTCTTCTTTTTTAGGGATTCTAAATGTTACTGCTTTCTTACCATTAATTGTTGGCATTCCCCAATCATCAGTTCCTATTGTTTTTACAACTACTTTTTTGTTTTTAAATTTACCCATTAGTAAAGTATCACCAACCTTTACATTTAGTTTTATTTCTTCATTGATACATTCTTTAAGTTTTTTCAACTTAAGAGTAATCATTTTAAAAATTTGGTCATCAAACTTTGGATATGCTTTTGTAAAATTCTTTTTTCTTTCAGCTGCATCTCCACTACTTAACCAATAACGGACATCAGTTCCACTAATAGGATTTGATTGTGAAGGTACTGCATAGACATATCCTTTATCCAAATAAGGTTCAGTTACCTTACCTTTATATGGTGTAAAGTATTTACCACCCAAACGATTTTCATCTTTCTCACCAACTACAACTATTAAACCAGTTGTATCCTCATCATATTTGTTTAGAATTTCAGATGGGGCATATGGATTTTTAACATTAACGATTTTAGATGATGGAATCCCAAACATCTTTGTCATTATTGCTTTCTTTTCAGAAAAATTAAATGGAGATTTATTGTTATCGGTAACGTTGGAAGTTCCTATAAAGACACTATCTTTACCAAACTTATTTACCAAATGGTCATATGTTGCATAATGACCTTTATGAAATGGTTGAAAGCGGCCCGAATAGACAACAACTACTTTGTCCATTTGAGCTGCTTCTCCCAATATTGTTTCTATTAAAAATTTTGTTAATCCCTTCATTACATAGTTTTCTATACTATATAAATATTTAAGATTATTCTTTTACGACTTTCATACCAGTATTCGAATCAGCTGGTGTTTGTTCTCTCTGCATTTCAGCCATTTGCTTTCTTGTAGGAGCTCCTGGTTGATACTGAATCGTACCATCTTGCATATTGATTCTTCCTTGTGGGAATTTTTCATCCAAACCATCGATAAACTCTCTTAATTGAGAATTTGCCATTTTGAATTCATCTTCTCCCTTTTCTAAAAAATCATCCATTCTAACCACTTCGTCATTGATTTCCTTCTTGCGAATGTGGATTTGACCGAATTCAATGATTAATGCGTTAATCTTTTGATTAAGCTCTTGCATCGATTTGAATACATCTGCATCTATTTTTGCAGTTTCAATCGTAATTTGTTGTTGCTGTGGGATGTTATCTAAGCTTGCCATAATTTATTGTTTTTATATATATAACTATATTGTTTTTTTGTTTTTATAATATTTTTTCTAATTCTTTTATTACCTGTTCCGATGTTATTGATTTAGTACATTCAAAATGTCTATCCGTACCTTTATGGTCAGGACACCAATTCCAATCACCGGGATCTAATCGTACTCTATTGAAGCATCCTTCACACTTTCCTTTAGGTGGGGATATTCTGATACAATCTTTCATCTCCGCCCATTCATATGAAAATCCACTAATCAAAACAGTAGGAACATCCAAAGCCCAACTCAACCAACTCAAACCACTTCCAATTCCAATGAATGCTTTGGATTTTTTCATTTCATCTATTACTAATTCAAGTGGTCCATCTGGGTGCTTAACTATACCTTTTGGTAATTTATTACCCATATAATCATCACCTTCTTTTGATACTAATTTAACTGTGTATCCTTTTTTATTTAACCAATCTACTATATCTTGCCATCCAGTTGGGTTATTCCAAAATTTAGATTGTGCTGTACCAAATACTCCAATACAAACTTGTTTAGTATTATCTGCTAAAATTTTCCTTTCTTTTATTTTTGGTTTTATTTCAACGTAATCTAATCCTAAAATATCCGAACACATTTTTTGCATTGTTTGATGCTTAGGGTCTTTTGGATTCTTATATACATTTATAGTATCATCCTCATTATAAAATAAACCAATACAATACATAGCATATAGATTTGTAACATTTGTTCCAGGAGATACAAATTCTAATTCAGGATATTTTTCCTCAAACATATCGTTCATAAATGTAGATACTACAACTTTACAATTATGTTTTTTTCTAAATTCATCTACATAGGCAAACCATGCTAAACTATCGCCCAATGCTTTTGAATCCAATGCAATATAAACTCTTTTATTTTCTGCATTATAAAGATATTCATACCAAAGTTTACCATCTTCAAATATTTCAATTTTCCATTCTACAAAATATTCAATATTACAACGTGTCCACATATTTGTAGATATATCAGATGAGAATAAAATTCTTCCAGTTTTATTATCTTTGAAATTAACTTTATAATTGCACTTATTTGCCCCTACTACTTCTACAAATGCACCTCTTACAAAATTTAAATTAACTTTATTTTTAACTAAAGTTTTATTGTTTATATTTTTAACTAAATTATCGTAAATCATTAACTCCAAGTTTTAACTGTTAAATCTAATAATGAAAATCCTTCTGCTTGTTTGCTATACATTTTATTAGTAGTGTATCTATTTTTAGGATGATTATAAAATACGTGATTGTACCACAAATCACCAACATCCCAACCACAATCTTTTATTCTATCTAACCACCATCCTTTGGTTCTATTTGGTATTAGATATGCATGTGCAAGGTCTTGGTTGTATGCAGTTTTAGTAAATAGTTCATCTATTTTTGTTTTTTCCCTAGATGGATTATCAGCCAATCCAATAAAATAAACATCATCTCTTTCTGATATAAAACATGCTTTATGTACTATATCAACAAATTCTTCTAAACCAGTATAGATGAATGCATCAGCTTCAAATATTAAAGTATAATCAAAATTTTCAGTATCCATTGTTTCCAATGCATTTCTATGTGCCAAATAGCATCCATAATGTCTACCAGTCATCCAACCCAATCCAGCACCAGGATATAATTCACCAGGCTTATTATCTTTACTTATATGTTCGGGCCTTCTACAATTTTCAGCTGGTGCCAATCCTTCATATACTTCATTTACAATAGGTTGATAAACCATTCCATATTTTTCCAATTGCTTAAGAGATTCAATTGATACAATCTCTCTCATATCATCAGGTCTAGTCAACATATGTTTAATTTGAATTCTAGGTTTCTTTCTTACAAAAGAACGGAATCCTTTATGGGTTTGATTGTAAAAGTATTCATCTGCCGCTTGAGTAACTCCTTGAAATACACCATAATCATCACCACTAATAACTCCACCTGGTTTTACTTTATTATACCAAATATTTAAATCTTCCATTAATGCTTCATATGAATGACCGGCATCAATCATAATAAAATCTATACTATTATTTTGAAATTGATTTGCTGCATTCTTTGATGTATCTTTTATACTTTTAAAAACTCCACGATTTCCTGAAAGTAATGTGTTATCTAAAAATTCATAATAGATATCTCCGTTAAATGCTCCTACTATATTTTGGTGTAAGTCTTCATCATCAGTTCCTTTCCAAGTATCAACACAAGTGAAATCAATATTCTTATTTGATTCTCTTATTTTGGTTGCTAAATGATTTGTTGATTTACCAAACCAAGAACCAACTTCAACAAAAGTTTCTCCTCCATTTGCATTATCTACAATTGTATTATATAATTCGGAGTATGCAAACCAACCAGGAATTTCATTAAATTCAGGTTGTAAGGTTTCTAATATAGTTCTTTTGGTTAATTTTAAATCATCATTAATATAAGTTACTAATGAATTATTATCGTATGTATCTAAGTATGTGTGTAACTTTCTAAATATAGAAGGCATCTTATAAGATAATGCTTCTTTAACTGATAATGGATTTAGTTCTAATATAGATGAAAAATAGAACATATCACAAGCTGCGTAAAATGTATCTACATCATTTCTTTCTCCCCAAACAACACAATTATCAGGTTTAAATTTCATCAATGGCTCCCAATAATTTTGAAAATTCATAGCTTGGTTTCCTACGAAATGAAATTTAATTTTATATTTTTCTAATTGTCTTGCTATTGAAAATATTTCACCTTGATTTTTTCCAGATGAAAATAATCCTACGTTAAGTACGTGTTTCCAAGTTGGGTCTAATTCTAATTCCTTTTGTGCAGCTTCTTTATCAAATACATAATCTTCAATTGGATATTGCCATACATCAGTTTCAACACCAAGTCCTTCAAAACGTTGTCTACTCCATTCAGATACCAAAACGTACTTATCAGGATGATAAATTATATCCTGTGGGTTTGTGAACGAACCATGCGTTGAACATATAATAAAGTAATTTCTATTTGGAGAAAATATCTTTTCAACTATCTCTAATTGTAAATCAAATTGTGGTATTTCCTGAAAATGAATTATATCGGGTTTAAATTCTTTAATTAAATTTAATATCTCCGCCTTATCATCTCCCAATGTTTTTACAGGAACCAATGCTTTGATTCTATTTTTTTGAACTACAAAAGCATCCCCACCACTATTATTTATTTCAATGACTTGTATTTCAAAATCATTTATAAAATGTGTTATCTGCTTGTATGTGTATTGTGGTTGCCCTCCAGTAGATAAATGGGGACATACATAAAGTAACTTTTTCTTTGTCATAAATTGTAACAAATATACGAATAATTTTTCAATTATCCAAATTTATTTTTGGTAAACTACGATTCCTTCCACTAAGTCGATTTCACCATTTGGGTATTTCTTTTCAAAATCAGATAAAATTGTGTTCATTTCTTTACTTGTTTGCTGAAATTCCACTTCTAACATAGTTAAAACTCTTTCCAATTCAGTTATATCTAAATGAACCTGACCAGTGTTTATAATTAGTTCGTTTTTTCTTGTGTTTAGTTGTCTTAGTTTTTCAACTACGGATTCTTCTAATTTTTCTGTATGCTTTTCCATATTATTATTTATATATAAATATATACTTTATTTTTAAGAACTCAATTTATTTTCTAAATCTTTAACTTTTTGTGTTAATTCTTGTACTGCCTTCCACAATACAAATACTAATTCTTGCTTAGCAATACCAGAAGTCATCCATTTTTTAGGTCCGTCTGGATTATCAGGATCTTCAAACCAATCATAATCCACATATTCTTCCAATCCACCCGCTTCCAATTCTTCAGCAATTATACCTATTTGTTGTGGTCTTTTTTCTGCATCTTTATCAATTTTCCAATAATAAGTCCTTATTGGTACGTTATTCACAGCATCTAATATAGATGGATGTTGCCAATCTTCTATTTCTTCTTTAAATCTTCTTGCAGATGTATTTCTACCTACTCTCCAAGTAGATAATGATATTTCCATACCTCTAATAGTACCACCACCGGGACTACCAACATTATTTAATATAATTGCGGGTCTAATTCCACCATCACTATAAGTTGTTATGTATCCTGCGAAAATCCCACCAGTATTCCAACTTATAGCACCAGAACCCAATTCAATATTATTACCATTCATAGCAATTTTACCAGTACTAGCTGCTATATTAATGGCAGTACCATTTGATGTACCACTCAATTGAATCATTGAATTTGAAGTATCCCCTACAAGTGATATAAATCCTTTCCCATCCAACAATGGTGTAGATATACTATCTTCTCGTCTTAATCTAATATATCTATTAGCAGATGTTGCAATTTGAATACCTTTGTTTGTTAATTCAACAACGTTTAAGTTTGCAACTGATGAAATTGATGGAGTAGCTGTTCCAAAGCTGATATTTAAATAATCAGAGCCACCACCACCATAATATCCAGCAACGTAGTTATAACCTGAAGCAATAAAGAATGTTTTAAAAGTATATGATGTTGATGCTGCATTGGGTGGAGAGAATTGAAAAGTTCCCGTATAACCAGAAATGGTTGCGTAACTATCATCAGGACCACCATTCCAATATGTAGAGCCTATTGTTACTTCAGAAATTAAAGTTGCCCCTTCGTAAATTCTATATCCCCAATACAAATCCAAATTACCACCTCTACGAAATGCATCAACTACAGTACCAGGAGATGGCCATACCACAGATGAATCTACATAAGTACCTCCCGGAACACTAAAAGTTTGTCCAGTACTTTCCACCTCTATATTTATACCAACAGAAGCTGCTGGAGATTGATATTCAGAAAGATATTCTGCTGATAAATTTATAGCTCCTCCGGCTAAATCAGTTAATTCTCCAAAGTTTACTTTAAGACGTGTTTCACCACTTTCTTTGATTGCCATACCAGGTAAAGATGGGTCAAAGAAAATTCTACTAGTACTATCTCTTAAATTACCAGTATCAGAATCTACCGTCCAGTTACCAATACTACCATTATTAGCATTAATTGTACCAGCTATACTTGCATTTGTTACTGATAATCCAGAAGAATTTAAAAGAAATCCAGGTCCACTTAAAATACCACCGCCCATACTAATTTGATTGGGCGCTGTTCCAACTAAAACAGAACCAGCAAATGTACCAGTTGCCGCAGATATATCTCCAGCAAATGAACCATTAGCTGCTGATAACGTTCCTTTAAAGAATGCATCTCCAGTTGTATCTATATAAAAATTCTTTGAGTGTATTGAACCAGCTGCTGCTAATGTAATACCTGCACCTGGGTTATATCCACTAAGATTTTTAGTACCACTATATATTGCATCAGATGCCAATTCCCATCCTCCTACTTCTCCCGAATCATGTGAATCACCATTATCAAATGCACCAACTTTACCACCATCTCTCGCAGTTGATGTATTTTTGATTCTTATATTACCAGCAATTTCTAATGCAGAACCATCCCATTTAAGAAATCTATCACCTGCCCCATTTACAATTGAAAATCTACCAGTAGTACCACCAGAGCCAATAGGTTGTTCATATATTCCTAAAAATATACCAGGTCTTTCGTAACCAATAACCGCCCCACCTGGGTTTAGTGATGTACCAGAAGTACCAGCCGAACCAACAGTTGCGTTTTGACCTATAGCGATATATGGGTCAGTTCTACCACCAGCAATTACAATATTAGCAAATGCACCAGTACCATTTTTAGTACCAACGTTAATTGTATTCTTAACATATGACTCTTCAAATATTGCAATCTTAGCTGCTACAAAGAATTCTTCCTGTCCTAAAAATTGCCACCAATCATTATCACCATCAACAGTTGGAGCATGATATCCAACCGGCTGACTATTATTATCATTCGTTGCTGGGCCACTTCCACTAATTGCTGCGTAATATTTTACAGTATCCGTTGTTGCTAAGTAGGTAACCGCATCTCTACGATTGTTTGAAGTTTCTACCGAACCTATATAATCAATCGATGGCGACCATTCACCTCTCATAACAATACCAGGTCCAGTTGCTCCTTCAAATTGTACTGATATTGATTGTGTTTTATAAAGTGTTTGTCTACCTTCACAATTAATTCCATAAACAATCTCACCAGTTAAATTTGTTTCAGGACTATCCCATGCAGAAATACCTGCCATTGATGCTTGTGAACCAGGTAATTTACTACCAACAATTAATCCACCTAATAAAGTTAAGTGAGATGATATAGATGTAATTTCAACCTGGCATTGTTGTTCGTAAGATGAACTACCATATGCATCTATTACAACTCCAGTAAATCCAGAAGGTTTGTTTGTTAATTCATAATTACCTCTATATGCTCTGATAATGTTTGAAGTAGTTCCCAATTCAACTTCACCAGATACTCTATAAACAATAGATGTATTTTCATTTTGCATCTTAGCATCATATGGGGCAGGTTCGGTAAATTGTACAGCAAATGATTGTGTTACAAATTGAACTTGTCTATTATCTTCAAAATCAACTTTATAAACAATTTCTCCTGTTTTATTTATAGCCGGCTTATCCCAAAAAGTTAAGTTACCAATTGTTGCTGGATTTGATGTTGGAAATTTAGTTCCCGCCATAGTAATCCAAGAAGATTTTGAATATATAGATGCTGATGAAAATCCTAAATTTCCAATATAACTACCTAAATAATCATAAACATTGTTTGCTGCATTATATGTACCTGCATTTACATTTGTTAATTGAGTTATTCCTTTAAACGTGGTAATCTTCATACCAGTACCAGAAAGATTTGTATTAAACAAAGTAGCTGATACAGATGTATTATCATTACTAGATACTATTTTATATGCATCTGCTCCAGCTTTTATACCTGCTATTGTTAATTGAGCTTCTGCTCTAACAGGTTTATTTCCAGCTGCTATTGGTGAATTTCCATCAGAATCACCATCCCAAATTTTTACTTTCCAAGTTTTATTTTCACCTGGCCCAGCAGCATCAGAACCCCCAACTGAAATAGATGACTCCTTTGAATTTGGTGTCGTTTCAGGATCAGGTCCTTGATATGGAACTTCACTTCCATCATAATCAATATAGTACCATCTATAAAAAACAGAACCAGTTGTATTAAATGCAGTTGCCGTTAATGTGATATCTCCTTCAGGTTCAGTAACAACTCCATCTCTATTATAGTTTACAGTATAAGATGATGCTTTAAAATCTACCGAACGAGCATTTGGAGGTGCTACTGTTTTTGTAAATGTTTGTGTTCTAGTGTATATAGAAGATGTATATTCATGTCCAGGTCCTAAAGAATATGGGAATACTTCAATTGTATAAAATGCACTTGCCGAAACATATGGATAATCAAATCTATTAAATGTTACATTTGCTCCCAAATTATTAAGAGAACTCGTCAATGAACCTGTTCTTATATTATATAAATTTAAAGAACTACTTGTTTCTAATTTATTTACTTTCCAAGTACCTGGTTTTCTAGATTGAGAATAAAATAATGTATCATCACCTTCTCTTACTTGTATAGATGTATTAGCTGATGAATAATTTACAGGTGTAACATATCCAACTTCATCAGCTTTCAATGCAGATACCAATGGATTTATTAAAATTTGAATTGGTTGTGGGCCATCTAATACTTTTGTATATTGTTGTACAACACTTGCTGTGTAAACTGAAGAAGTATAATATGGTTGAATCTCCAATGGATATCTAATACTTCCACTTAGATTTACCATATTGTAAGATGCACTTACTATTAAAGATTCGGTATATGCATTATCAAAATAAATAAGACCACCAGTAATATTTTGTGCAATAATTGATGCAGTTGCTATATGGAATGTACCAGGTTTTCTACTACCAGTAAATGCCAAATATCTTGAACCTTGCTTTAATTTTATTTCAGTAATAGTTGGTTTATAATCATTTACAATTCCTTTTGAATTTGCAGCCAATGTTACATTAGCTGGATTGACTTCAAAAATAATACTTTCATCTCCCGGTTTACCATCAGGTATAATTTGAAACAGATGGTCTACTGAAACAGAAGCAGAAGTCCAAGGTTCAGTATAAACAAAACTAGTCAATAATTGTTTAGTTTGTTGTAATCTATTACCTAATCTATATGTTGCCGCATTTGCTCTAGATGGAATTATATTACCAGCTTCATCATAAGCAACAACACTAATAGTTGGGTCACAACTATGAGTAACGTATTGAATCCAATACTCAGGAACAAAATCGTTATTTATTGACATTGATGGATATACTTCAAACGAACAACTTAATGGAGAATCAAATTGACCTCTACGGAAAAATGATGCAGTTGCCGATGAAAATATAGGTCTGAATTTGGTTTCGGTTCTTGGGTTTATATTAAATGTATCCGCATCATATAATACAACACCAGCATCCAAACCATCTTGTAAATCAGTTAGTGTTATTGCTGTTAAAATAGATGCCGATGGATTTACTGAACCAGTTGGTATCAAATACAATGTTCTCTGACCATCGATGGAATCTCTATTAAAAATTGCATTATAGTTTATTTGACCAGAACCAGTTATACCAGGCTTAACACCCCTAACCCATTGAGATGCCGATGCATCTTGTAGTGTGATATATTTAGAACCGGATTGAACGTGTAATATAATAGATGAACGCCCAGCAGGCAAACCACTTCTTAATTTAATTTCATTAATACCGTCAATACGAATAGCTTGTACTTCCAATGCTGACGATGAATCAGAGTTTCTAATTACAGTTCCATTATAAGGTCTAATCTCATAATTAACACCACCCTTACCATCTATTACTCTTGTAATTACAATACTATCTTCAACTCCTTCACATTCAGCAGTGTACTCAATATATTGTACAACAATTTCTTCTAAATTTGGGTCTCTTGAACCTGTGAAGTTTTGTACAGTTAAATAAGGTCTATCGGTATTTATGTCATTTAATTGACCAGGAAATTTCCACCAATTATAACCAGGTGTTACAGTTGTAGAATATTGCGAAGATGATAATTCATTATTGAAAAAATCAAATGAACGTGAAGTAAAATGAACCGAACCAGTTAAATAACTTTTTACAACATCTATAAAAATTGTATTAGGTGGGACTGGGTTACCATTACCAGAACCAGAATCAAATTGAAAATATAAAGCCGATGGTATTAATTGTAAATCTTTATTAATACGATTTAAGTTTCCACCATCAAATGTTTTTGATTCTTCTACAACAACAGGAATATAATTGTTATTTATATCATAAAATTGAAATAAGAAATCAAATGTTTCCTTTGGTAAAGTTCTTGGTATTGGTTGAATAAAAGATATCTCATCAGGAGAGAATGAACTTTCTTGAGATGCTCTTAAACTAATATCAGATATGTACCAATCATTACCTTTTACTTCAAAGTAAAGTTTTGCATTAGAAAAGCTGTCAGCTTTAAAGTTTGCTGTAATTTGTGATTTTTGTAAAATAGATGAATCTTCGGTAACAGTAACTATTGATTGTTGTACACCTGTTGTTTGTGTTATTCCTGCGTATGAAGATTGTCTAGAACCACTAATAAAAACTTTTAAATAATCAGATGTATTTATTGTTTGATTACCAAGTCTAACATTAAAAGTTAATGTATATTCAGCACCATCAGTCAATGCCATAGATTTTGATGTAAAATAATTATTTACACCAGTACTATTTAATTTAACCGAATTAAATAAATAAGTTTGATTAAATTGAGTTGTTACATTATTTGATGAAGTAACCCAATATGATTTAAAATTTGTATTATCAAACAAACCATAGAATTCTTCATTTTTTGTTGTTGATTCTAAATCTTTTAACAATTCATTAGATTCCAATTGAATTTCTTGTATGAATTGATAATCAGCTAAATCCGATTGAGATTTTCTAAATATTTTAACTCTAGCACAATCTCCAACAAATGTAGTTAAATCACTTAATGTTATTGTAGCAAACGAACCAGTTAAGGCTGTTTTTAAATTATCAACACCCTCCACATAATTAAATGATGCTGTATATCTTTGATTTGAAAAGTCTTGAACGATTCCATTTATAGTATATGGATTTACTACAGTTAAATCAGTTTTACTTATAACATCATCTGCTTTAGATATAAATCCCAAATCAGTAAATTCAATATCAGTACCTACCACAGATCCAGTCCAAGCACCACCATCATTTATTTGAATTAAATAATTAGTTGGTAATGTATAATCTGTAAGTTTTTCTCCCTGCGATGGTACTTGTGCAAATCCATCTACAAATCCTTTTTGAACAACTGGTGCAACTATGTTTGCGAATATTGGTTTAACTATTTCATTTATTGTTACTTGAGGTCTGCGATAGAATCTAACCTTATCTTCATTTGATATTAATCTATTTACTTTAAATTCCTTTTCCCACTTTACATTATATACACCTTTCCATTCGTCTGGAACATCTCTTACAACACCGCCCTCATCTATATAAGTTTTTAATTCACCAAGAACAGTTATTTTTGCTTGACCGATTGGAGTATCTTCATAAACATAAACAGCAACAAGTTTAGAAACACCCTCATAATATTCAGGAACACCATTACCAGGTTCATAATAAATAGAATTACCATTTACATCTAACATTTGAATCTTTATTTCAGTAGATTCCATTAAATGTTGAGAACCTTCTATTAAGAATCCGTTTTTGCCACCTGTAAATGTATCTTTAAACTCTGTTATTCTAAAGTATGTAGATGTTGGCGCCGTATCAACTAAAAAGGTTTGAAACGATGTCAAATTTTGAGTTAATGTCTCTGCGTATTTTTTTATTACTGCCATAATGTATTCTTATTGTTCTATGATAAATATTTACATAAATTTTTTATGTTTATAATTATATTAGAAAACTAAAGAAAACTAAAGAAACGTTATGAAGAAGTACGCAATGATACAAATTGATAGTGAAATTCACCAAATATTAAAAGAATTTTGCAAAGAAAAGGGATATAAGATAAACGGATTGGTTGAGACCCTTATAAAAGAAAAGGTGGAATCCTCAAAGAAGACCCCACCTAAAAATGTATTACCAGTTGTTAGAAGTTAATTTTAGAAAATCCTTCTACTTTTTTAATTTCAATAAGTCCATCCACAATATCTCGCATTTGTTCTAAATGGGAAATTACCCAAATGAAATCAAATTGAGTTTTAAGATATTGCATCATCATAAATAATGAAGATAGGTTATCTGCATCCAATGTTCCAAACCCTTCATCGATTACTAAGAAGTTAGGTCTTGGTAGGTTGCATATGTTAATTAGAGCCACTCTAATCGCTAATCCACTAATGAACTTCTCCATACCACTACACATCTCTAAAGCCCATTCCTGGTCTTCGTAAACGATTCTAGCGTTAATGTTCTTTCCATCGGTATCCATTGAGATTGAGAAGTCTACTACTTGTCCTAATATATTGTTCACTTCGTTTTCAATTGCTGGAAGTGCCTTAGATATTAACTCATAAGGTACGCCATCTTTCTTAACTGCATCTAAGTAGAATGTATATAATTGGTTTTTACTTTCCAATTCTTTTACTTCCTCCATCTTAGCTACCATATTATCAATGTAGGTTTTTGTTGCTCCTACCTCTGACATTAATTTCAACATAAGTTTGTTCACATCAGATATTTGCTTTTCTACACCTTGCTTTAATCTACGAACATTTTGTATTTGAATATCTAATGCTTGATTCTTTGTAATTGTTTCTACATTATCATTATATCGTTTAATATCTGCATTTACAGTTTCGTTTTGAGTTTGTAATAATTCAATTTTAGAATCTGCTGTTCTGATGTCCGCTTCTAATCGTTCTCTAACTATAACCAATCGTTTGTACTCATCGGTCCATTCTTTCCATCCTTTGAATTGGTCTTCTACACCTTCCCAAGAATCTAAAGTTTGTTGAATACCCGTACATTGTATAGTTGCATTTTTAACAAACCCTTCCAATTCAGGTAATGCTTCTTTTGCTCTCATTGCATCTTTAACAAATTCATTATCGCAACAAAACTTACAATTTGGGTCATATTCATGCTTATCCAAATGATTAATCTTTTCTTTAGCAGAATCTAATTGTGACTTTACTATTGAATAAGTTTTTTCTGCTTCAATTAAAGCTTTTTGTTCTCGTTGATAATTTGAATATACAACTTCTATACCAATTCCATTTATGGTAACTTTAGAATCAACCATTTCTTTAGCTTCCCTAACCAATTCCTTAGCTTCAGTATGTTTTTGTATCTTATCGAATTTAGTATCTCCCCAATTAGTTAATTCACCATCAATCTTTTTAACTTTACGATTTAGTTCATCAATATCTAAATTACCTTGAATTGGAACTATTTGTTGAGATAGATTTACAATTTGTTCCTCCAAATCACTTTTACGAGTTTCTAATTCTAACTTCTCTGCATCCAAACTATCATACTCCTCTCTCTTTGAATTCAAGTCGGTTTCTTTTTGGGCTAATTCCGAAGTGAAGTCGGTCTTTCTGAAATTTCTGATAAGTGCATTCACATCTTTGATATCGTTGGTAGCAGTTTCATATAACTTATCAAATATATCCAAGCCCATAAACTGAGCCATTAAATCTTTCCTTTCGGATTGTGATTTATCAATGAATAGGGCGTTGTTAGCTTGTAATGATAGAGCAGTCATAATGAAATCCTCATATCTTCCTACATAGGTTTCAATTACTTGGTTTGTATCCCTTCTCTCCGTTCCGTTAAGTGATTCTCTACCACTATCTCCTTCTCTCCAAAAATCAACATCTACTTTTACGTTCTTTCCCTTATTGATTGTTCTTCCCTCTCTACGAATACCATAGATAACTCCATCTACGGAGAATTCTAATTGGCAATGGAAGTCATGCTTCCTATTGTTCATAATAGCAGATGCTTTGTAAGCCCTACTACACTTATCAAATAGGCAAAATGATATTGCATCGAATAAAGATGATTTACCCTGTGCATTTGGTGCGAATAATCCCATCAGTCCGTTTATCTTATCAAAGTTGATTACGTTTCTCTCTCCGTATGAGAACATATTACTGAAATCAAACTTAATTGGTTTCCAACTTATGTTTCTTTGTAGTTCTGATGGTTGTATTCTACTATTAATGTCACGATTTATTTTCTCTATTCCATCTAAGTCCTCTTTCGTTACAAATGGCATCATACGTTCAATATACTCCCCTATTAAAGAGTTTTGATGGTTTATATCACTAATACTATCTACTTCCAACCTTGCCTCTCTATCGTTGGTTTTCTTCTTATTGAATGTATCCGTTCTAATGATTGTAAAGTCCTCCACACCATACTTTGCCGTAATATCAGCCATCATTCTCTTTGTATCTGCGGTATCCGTATTAGTTATCCTCACTCTTAAACGAGGGTATAACGGCATATCAGTTACATCCGGCACAATACCACCATCAACATCTAAAGTGTAGTATCCATAATCGTTTTTGATATCAACTTCCTCATAGGTCATTGTATCTAAATCCCAAACTAAGAATCCGTGCTTATCTAATGTCTCACCAAAGTTTTGTTGTACCAAAGAACCAGCATATACCACCTTACATCCGCTTGGTGATATCATCTCTTGTCTTTTATGGATATCTCCTAACAGGGCTAAATCATAACCATTAAATATTTCAGTTGTGAAGTGTCTACTACTAACCACATACCCTACATCGGTTGTAGAGTTATCAACAGGTCCGTGAAATAGTGCAATCTTCTTATTACCAAATAGAGTATCAGCTTTTGGCCAATTATCTTTGTTATCGAATATACTGAATACTGCAAAATCAACATCTCCGATTCCGTAAACTTGCGTATCTTTTAAATACGTTAGATTTGGTAACTTCAATGCATCAACGATTGGAGTAAGTACATCCAATCTATCCGAATTGTTCATATTACAATCGTGATTACCAGCGATTACAATAGTAGGACATAGTTTGTTACATTCGGTAAACAACCAACTAATCTCACTTACCAATTCAGGACTCATTTCCAATTTAGCGTGAGCGATATCGCCAGCTAAGTAGATAATAGAATCTTCCGTTCCTCTTTTTTTGATTTCTTCAAACATTGAGTAAAATACTTCTCTAAACTCTTTGTGTCTTTTGATATTACGGATGTGTATATCCGCAATGTGATAAATTCTCTTTAACCTCATATATTATTTAGTTTGGATAGAACTAAGTCATCCCATCCAGTTTGTTTTGCTCCCTTTAGGAGTTCGTTTACTTTTTTAAATCCCATTTCACCAGCATCCTTATCAGTTGGTATAATGTTACGAACTTTAATTCCGTTCTTTAAAAAGTAATCAGTATGTTTAGTTGAATCTGCAATAGCATCCGAATCTAACATAATAGTTACCTCCTTAACTCCTTTCTCTATAATCTTATTCTTTAATTTACTCAATAAGAACTTACCAAGTAAAGGAATACAATTTCTTTTAATTGAGAATGAATCAAACACACCCTCACATAAAGTAATGGGTTCATTCCAATTGATTTGATTATCAAACACAATTACATCTCTATTAACTGGCGGATTCTTATACTTCATTCGTTCTTCTTTGTAATATGAACGAGCTACAAAGTAATTTAAGTCACCATTCTCATCATACGAAGGTACAATGATTCTACCAAAGTATAATCCATCAGAACAATATCCGATGTTGTATTTAACGATATCAGCTTGTGTAATACCTCTTTCTTTAAGGTAGTTAATAGCTTGATTGTATTCAGGTTGAAATCCATTGGGTTTGAAGTGTAATTGTTTGAATTCTGATGGTAACTGTAACTTAGCTACATACTCATCTTTCTCAACTAATGTATAATCATCCTCACCATAGATATCTTTTAACCTATTGAGGTCTCTTATATCCACATTGAGTTTGCGAAGAAGGGATTGGATTGACCTACCCTTAGAATCACATACCCAGCAGTGCCATCTTTGAGTATCTAAGTTTACTTGAAGTTTCTTTTTGTGGTGATTGCAAAACGGACAATGGTGAGCCTGCTCATTTCCCTTTAAGGATGAACCTACACCCAATGTGGTGTCTAAAATGTTAATGACCGTTAGTTTATTCTTCCCAAATAGCATATTATGTATATTCTATA
>Ga0209088_10000366_pt1 | contig 33023 bp, 28 predicted proteins | sample S_140625_EF_Meta_FD_187324 | JGI IMG/M metagenome (GOLD analysis project Ga0209088, IMG submission 187324) | Freshwater microbial communities from Lake Simoncouche, Canada to study carbon cycling - S_140625_EF_MetaG (SPAdes) (version 2) | ecosystem: Environmental > Aquatic > Freshwater > Lake ... | reverse complement strand
CTTGCCTCAGTGGTGCATGGGTTCAAGGACATCGGCGCCACCATCGCCAGCGGCTCCTTCAAGGTGGACGGCATGCTGGTGGCCCCCTGCTCCGTCAAGACACTCTCGGCCATCGCCCACTGCGCCACCGACGAACTCATCGCCCGCGCCGCGGACGTCCAGCTCAAGGAACGCCGGCGCGTGGTGCTCCTCTTCCGCGAGACCCCGCTCCACGCCGGCCACATCGCCCTCATGGAACGCGCCACGATGAACGGCGCGGTGATCATGCCGCCGGTGCCCGCCTTCTACCACCGCCCGAAGACCATCGACGACATCGTCACGCAGACCGTGGGCCGCGCGCTCGACCTGTTCGGGATCGATGCCAAGGTGGTCCACCGCTGGGACGGCGGCGGCAACGACGACGACTGACGCCGGTCACCAGTGCCCGTGCCATCACCAGTGCCCGTGCCATCACCAGTGCCCGTGCTTGGGCAGCGAATCGCAATCGAGCACGAGGTCCGACGGGCTGGGGGCTCCGGGCGGCGCGTCCAACGCAAACACGATCATCCGCGTCGGGTCCCGGCGATTGAGCCACGGCTCCGTGTCGTCCACGTCCAGCAGCTGCGCCGGCGGCGAGACGTACTGCCCGTAGGTCCGCTGCAGGATGCAGCTTGACGGGAAGTAGACGACGCCCGAAGCCTTCACGGTGCCGCGAGAGGCGAGCGTCGGCTGGAACTCCAGCACCTTCCGGTTGACGACCCGCGACACCTCCCACGTGACGCGGAAGTGATGCGCCCGGCCCGCCAGGCCGAACATGCCGATGGCCAGCACCAGGCCGCCGGCGATCGCCACCACGCCGCGCCCGATCAGGCGTTCGTCGGCGGCCACCGGATCCCACAGGCAAACCACCACGGCGGCGAACAGGACGGCCACGCCGATGTTCGCGCCGAAGCAGTACAGCTCCGATGCGTTGCCCATGGGAATGGTGGCCGCGGTGCTCGCGAAGGCAACCGCCGCCACTGCCACCGGCACGCCGATCGCACGCCAGCCCGCGGACCTGCGATGAAGCCACGCCAGCCCGACCGCGGCGATGATCATGCCGCCCAGGAGAAGGAGCGCCAGCACGGGCAGCACGCGCAGGAGCGGCGATGCGCCGTCATCCATGACCACGTGGAACGGCCCGGTGCCCACGCAGCCGGCCACCATCATGGCGACGTTCACCACGATGTTCAGCCCGAACTCCGCCTGGTAGCGCGACCCCGGCCCATCGGCCGCCACCGCGAAGATCGAACCCGTGAGGGCGCGCGCCGCCAGGTGCGCCACGGGCAGGGCCACCACCGGCAGGAGGATCCACGCGGCGCGGAGCGCAGCCGCGCGGTCATGACGGGCGAGCAGCGCGGCTGCCACGATGGTGGCCGTGCCGATGGCAGCGCTCCAGCCGTAGAACGTCTCCTTCACGTTGACGCCGAGCAGGAAGACCAGCGCCAGCCAACCGAGCGTCGACCACGCAACGCGCCCGCCGCGCGCCGCATCGAAGGCGCGCCACGCGAGCAGCATCGCCCAGGCGCCGAGCGCCGCCGACCATGTCTGCGAACCGCAATCCATCTGCCACGCCGAGACGGTGGTGGCAGGCGAGAGCAGGATCCAGAGGAGCGCGAGCGGTGCGGCCGCGGCGCTGCCGGGAATGGCACGCCGCACGAGACCCACCACGGCCACCGCCAGCACGGCCAGGCCCGCTGCATGCACCGGGATCACCCACGGGCACTCGAGCGTCACGTCGTCGCCGCCCGCGGCCACCAGGATCTCCACCGGGCGGAAGGCCGGCGAGGTCTTCCATGCATTGGCGATCGCGCCCCATGCGGAGAGCCCGCGGTCGGTGGTGCGCAGGAACTTGATGTCGTCGTTCGTGGCGGTCAGCCCATGCAGCGCCGGCCAGGCAACCACGAAGCAGGCGAGCGCCGCCACGATGCACCACAGCACGGCAGCGCCCATACGCCCGTTCGCGGGCGCATGCGCCGGTTCGGCCATGCCGTTCATCCCGACCTCGCTCATCCGTTCTTCTTGGCGAACCCGTCCATGAACTCGGCCAGGAGCTCGCAGCCCTTGGCCGGGAACGCGTTGTAGACGCAGGCACGGATGCCGCCCCACTCGCGATGGCCGCGCAGGCCGCAGAGGCCCTCGCGCTCCGACTCCTCCACGAAGCGGTCCACCAGCGCGTCGCTCGGGAGCTGGAAGCTGATCGACATGTCGCTGCGGCAGTCGCCGCGCATCGACGGGCGGTAGAAGCCGCCGCTGCGGTCGATGGCTGCGTAGATGTGCGCGGCCTTCGCCTTGTTGCGGGGGCCGAACGCGGCCGGGCCGCCGAAGTCATGCGTCCACTTGGCCATCAGGCCGATCACGCGCACGCCGAAGGTCGGCGGGGTGTTCGGGCGGGACTCGGTCTTTGCGAAGTTCGAGTAGCTGAGGAGCGGCGGCAGCGAACGGTCGGCGCGCTCCAGCCAGGACTTCCGGGCAAGCACCATGGTGATGCCGCTGGCACCCAGGTTCTTCTGGCCGCTGCAGAAGATCAGTTCGTGCGCAGCCAGGTCGTACGGCCGCGAGAAGATGTCGCTGGTGGCGTCGCACACCAGGGGCGCGGCCACGCGCGGCGGGCGCGCGAACTGCGTTCCCTCCACGGTGTTGTTCGAGCAGTAGCAGAAGTACGCGGCGCCGGCACAGTCGGCGATCTCGCTGTCGGCGGGCACGTGGTCGAAGCGGCAGGTGGCGCCGTCGAACGTCTTCTTCGTGGCGCGCACGCAGGCGGTCTCCTTCTCGCCCTTGTGGCTCCAGAGGCCGGTGTCGGCGAACGCCACCCAGCCGTCCTTGGGCACGAAGTTCATGGCGATGAGCGAGAAGTGCTGCATCGAGCCGCCGGGGAGGAAGAGCACCTCCCAGTCATCGCCCAGGCCCGCGCAGGCGCGGACGCTCTCGAAGGCCTCGGCCAGGATGCGGTCGTAGACCGAGGCGCGGTGGCTCTGCTCCAGCAGGCCGATGCCCGTGCCGTGCATGTCCATGAGCTCCTCGCGCAGCTGCAGCAGCACCGACTCAGGCATGCAGGCCGGGCCGGCGGAGAAGTTGTAGACGCGGCCGGCGGAGGGGGTGGTGGGCGGCTCGGGGATGCGCATGGCGGTGGCGGTGGTCATGGATAGGGTCCTCGGGGCCGCCTCGGGTACGGGCGGACGCCGAATGCTACGGCCACCGGGCGAAAGGACGGGGTGCTGCCAAGGTTGCCGCCTTCCCAGGGCCCACGATGGCGGGGATTTGCCCTGAAAAAGAGAAATGCCCCAGCAGTCGGACCTGCAAGGGGCACGGGGCGGAAGTGGTCGCGCCGAGGGCGGCGACAGCTCCACCTGTAGAAACGCAATCCACCCCCGCCGACCATCAGTGCCGTGCCGGGTTCTGGCAGAATTTTCTGCCATCCCCGCCGTCCTCGCGCCCGGGAACCGGGTTCATTGCAAAATCGCTAAATACCCGTTCAGCAGGGTGATGGGTGCCGGACGCAATTCTCGTTCGTAGAGGTGTATGAAGGCCCATGATGTTCCATCTTCATCCGCTCGGAGCTCGCTCCGCATGAACTTCCTCGCCGCCGAGGCCTCGGTCTCGGTGGCCGGCAAGCCGTTGGCACGCCGCGAACTGCTGCGGATCGATGCCGGTGATCGCCGCTTCGAGCTCCGCCCCATGGAGACGCAGAGCAGCGTCTGCCTGGACCTGGCGCCCACCCTGCTCCACGCCACGCTGACCGGCGGAGATCGCTCCACGCTCGAGGTGGAGTGGATGGTGCACGGCAACGGCGCGGTGGCCGTGGATGCCTGGGCCATCTGCGCCCGGAACAACTCCGAGGTGAGCATCGTGGACGCCTTCGGACGGGCCCTGGTGCCGGACCTCACGGCCCGCGATCCCGCCATGCCGCCGCTCCTGGTGCCGCCCGGGCTCTACCTGCTCCGTGCAGCCACAAGCGACGGACCGCTGGTCCTGCGCATCGGACAGTCGACGTCGCACCACGCGGCACGCGCGGTGGGCTGACGGGAGCACGCAATATTGATTCACGCCATCGAAGCAAGCGCCGCACGCAGCTGCGCAGCGAACTGCTGCACCGTCTGCGGACGCTTCGCCGGGTCGGCATCGAGCGCGCCGTGGAGCACCTCGTCGAGCGGGCCGTCGAGCTCCGGGCGGAGCTCGGAAAGCCGGCGGCGGCGCTCGAAGAGCACGGCCTTGAGGAGTGCCATCGCGCCGCGATCCTCGACGTCGTACGGCAACTCGCCGGTCAGGAGCTCGAAGAGCACCAGCGCAGTCTGGTAGACGTCGGTGGGCGGACCCACACGGCTTGCCTTGCCGTCGGCCTGCTCGGGGCTCATGTAGGCGAAGGTGCCGACCAGGTTGCCGGTCTCGGTGTGGAAGCCGGTGCGGTTGCCGTCGTCGCGGTGGAGGCGGGCCACGCCGAAATCCACCAGGCGCACGCGGCCGCCGCGATCGACCAGGATGTTGTGCGGCTTGATGTCGCGGTGCACCACGCCCGCGGCGTGGGCATGGCCGAGCGCTTCCAGCACCTGCAGCGCCAGCTCGACGCGGGTGCACAGGCCTGCCGATGTGGACTCGCACAAGCGGTCGATGCAGTCGCCGTCCACGAAGTCCATGGCCAGGTAGACGTGGCCGTCCTGGGTATGGCCGGACTCATACAGTCGGACGATGCTCGGGTGGTCGAGGCGCGCCAGCACGCGGCTCTCCTGGCGGAAGCGCTGCAGTGCCTGCGCGTTGGCGCCGGCGTTCATCACCTTGATCGCGACGCGCGTGTCGTTCTCGCGGCAGATGGCCTCGAACACGCGGCTCGTGCCGCCGGCACCCAGGCGACGCAACAGCGTGAAGCCGAGCACCTCGGGCATGCGTCCGTCGATGCCGGGTTCCTCGCGCGTGCAGTCGCGGTCGACCGGCAGGTCGATGGCGGACTCATCCGCCTCCAGGAGCTGCAGGACGTCGGCACGCGTCTCATGATCGTCAGCACACGCGGCGCTGACGAACGGCAGCCGCTGCTCGGACGGGAGCTCGATCGCCGACTCGAACAGTCGACGCACGCGGACCCAGCGATCGGCCGACGCAAGTGTCATTCACCGGCTCCCGCGTTGGATTCGACTGCGGCGCCTGCGCGGCCGACACCGTACTGCTTCTCGAGGAACGCGCGGGCAAAGCGCCAGTCTCGCTCGGCGGTCGGCACGCTGGTGCCCAGCAGCCGCGCCACGTGGTCCATGGGCATGGCACCGAAGATGCGGAGCTCCGCCACGCGAGCGCTGCGGGGATCGGCCTTCGCAAGGCTCTGCAGCGCATCCTCAAGCTCAAGCAGCCCGGACACGTTGGCGCTCGGGTCCGCCACGCTGAACGACTCGAACTGCGAGCCGCGGCGGCCGGAGCCGCGCTTCTTGCTGATGCGACGGCGCGCGTGGTCGACGAGGACGCTGCGCAGCACGGTGGCGGCAGTGGCGAAGAAGTGCTCCTCGCTCTCGAATTCGGCGGACTCGCGCTCGGCGAGCTTCAGGAACGCTTCGTGGACGATGGCCGTGGGCTGCAGGGTGTGGCCGACCGGCTGGTTGCGCATGAACATCGACGACAGCTCCTTGAGCCGCGAATAGATGTTCTCGAACAACGCCGGTAGCGACGGACCGTCCGCGGAGGACGGCATGGGCAGGGACGACATGGGAACCACTCCTGGACGATGTCAACCTGCGCCCGAAACACGCTTTCGGACGCACACGACACCCCTTGTTCCCGCTCTCCTGCAGGCGCGCCGAGCAACCGGCGCAACGCCAAGATGCCCTGACAATGCGGCCAGTCAAGCGACGGCAGGGATAAACCCCCGGAATTCCGGACGCGGACGCTCCGTCGAACGCGGTCTTGACCCGAAAAAAACAACCCGTCCAGATGCGATTCGCATTTGGACGGGTCAGGCCTTCCTTCGCGGAGGCGCCGTTGGGCGGCGCTCCATTCCGTCAGGCCGTAGAAAAGGGGCAGTGTTGGTTCGCCACCGACGAAGACGACCGCTGGTGGCCGGGGCGTCATTCGTTGGGGATCAGCGGCCGGTGTGGCGCCTTTCCCACCTGCGCAGGCGTGAACGATGGGCCGGATGGATCACGCCGCCTGGCGATTTCCGCTGATTTGCAAAATCCTGCGCCAAACCACCGCTTCGATGATGGATCCGGACCACGAAATGCGTGAAAGGAAGTGGTCCCGCGAGTTGCGACGCCACCAGCGACGCCTTCCGCGACAGATTGGTTATCTGGACTGAAGACCACTCCCTTCGCGCGCCCGGCAGGGCCGCGGAGAAACACTTGCCCCCTGGAGTTACACGCCTCCAGGGGGTTTTTGCGTTTTCAGAGATGCAGGCGTGCGGCAACGAGCGCCGTGCTACGACACCGGGCTCACTTGCGGGCTTGCCACCCGTAGTTCACGTACCGATGGTCGAAACTGCCGTCAGGGCGCAGCTCGAGCAACCCGTAGCCCTCGGGAACGCCCTGCAGCGAGCCCTTCCACCACGCGCCGCTGACGGCGCCGTCGCAGATGTACGAGATGCCGTCGATCTTGCAGTGGTCCAGCAGGTGCACGTGGCCGCTGAGGCACACCTTGACGTTCCCCGACTTCTTGAAGAGGTCGTGGAGCAGCGTGCCGTCGGTGTGCATCTCGCCCGCGGAAATGGTGGTCGCCTCGCCCACGTGCTCGCGCGAGCGCGGCTTGCCGTAGGTCATGGCCGCCAGCGACAGGATCGGGATGTGCGAGACCACGGCCACGGGCATGCCCTTCGGCGTGTCCCGGAGCGTGCGCTGCAGCCAGTCGAACTGTTCCTCGTCGAGGTAGCCCACGTAGCCGTCGCCATTGGGCTGCACGCTGTCGAGGCAGATGAACCGCCACGCGCCGTGGTCGAACGTGTGCCACGTGCGCGCCTCGCCGAAGAGGTCGCACGCGAAGCGCTTGCCCCAATCGGCCTCGGTGCCGGTGGACTCGCTCTTCTTCTTGTTCCAGCCGAGGATGTCGTGGTTCCCGGTGGTGTGGCGGATGGGCACGCCGCACTCGCGCTTCAGGGTTCCTTGGAAGAGCTTGCGCAGTTCCTCGGCGCGGCCGCGCTTGGCCTCGAAGACGTCCATCACTGCGTCGCCGCCGGTGATGATGAGGTCGGGCTTCTGCTGCTGCGCGTGGACGAAGGCCGCGGCCATGCCGGCCTCGGCGCCCAGCTCGGGCTGGACGTGGATGTCGGTGAGGTGCGCCAGGCGGATGGTGCCGGTGATGCCGGACGCGGGCGGCACGGCGGCGGGCGCGACGGGCGCGACGGGTGCGGCCTGCGCATCGCCCGCGGCGAAGGCGGTGCGCATGGCGGCAAGCGTGCCCGCACCGGCAAGCGCGGTGCGGAGGAAGGCGCGGCGGTCGGCGGGGACGGGGCGTTCGTCGTTCGGCATGCGGTGCATACCGGGGGAGTTGCCCGCGGTTGACGGCGATCGGGGCAATTCACGCCATCCGTACACTCGCGCCCGTGGAGCACCTCAGGACCCCCACCGACGACATGATCCGCACGCTCACCGCCACCCGCGAGGGCGAGCTGCGCATCGGGCAGCGCATTCGCATCGTGGACGCGAACGGCCAAGCGCCTGCAGGAACGCGGGTTGCGCTGCTCGGCGTCCCCGAGGACATCGGCGTCCGCGCCAACCTCGGCAGGCCCGGGGCCCGGCGCATGTGGCGGGCGTTCCTGCCGCGGTTCCTCAACATGCAGTCGAACACGTTCCTGGACGGCGCATCCGTGGCCGTGGCCGGCACCGTGGACCTGCGCGACCTCCGCAAGGCAACCAAGGGCCTGGATCCGACGGTGGGCGGACCGCGCGCACGGGCACACGCGCTCGAGACGCTGCGCGGGACGGTCAGCGAGATCGACGCGCGCGTCGCGGCGGTGGTCGAAGGCCTGCGCCGCAACGGGCTGGTGCCGGTGGTGATCGGCGGCGGGCACAACAATGCGTACGGCATCCTCGCCGGATGCGCACGCGCAGCGGGTACGCCCATGGGATGCGTCAACGTCGACCTGCACGCCGACCTTCGGCCGTGCGAGGGGCGTCACTCGGGCAACCCGTTCACCTACGCCCGCGCGGACGGTCACCTGGCGCGCTACGCCATCGCCGGCATGGGCGAGGCGTGGGCAACGCAGTCCATCATCCATGCCATCGAGCAGGATGCGGGGATCGCTGCGTTCACCTTTGAATCCATGCTGCGCAACGGCAGCACGCCGAGACACATTGCGCAGCAAGCGGCGGATCACGTGGCGGGCACACCGGCGACGCTGGAACTCGACCTCGACGCCGTGGCGCAGGCACCGGCAAGCGCCGCCGCCGCCAGCGGCTTCAGCGCAAGCGATTTCCGCGCGATGGCCACGCTGCTCTCGCGCACGCTCAACCTGCACGCCGTGCACATCGCCGAGGGCGCGCCGGGCAACGGTCCGTGGCCCGCGGAGATGCTCGGCAAGTTCGCAGCAGAGCTGGTGCGCGACGTGGCCACGGCCATGAACGCGCACGGCGCGGCGTGCTGACGCCGCGGGTGAAGGCGGAAGGCGCGGTCAGCAGGTCACGGCCGGCGTGAACTCGAACTTCGTGCCGTCGAACAGCCCGCGGTCGCTCAGCTTCAGCGCGGGGATCACCAGGAGCGCCATGAATCCCGCGGTCATGAACGGCGCGCGCAGCGGGGAACCGAGCGCCTTGGCCCGCGCGCTGAGTCGCGCGTAGTCCGCGCCCACTTCCTCCGCCGGGCGATCGCTCATCAGCCCGGCGATCGGCAACGCGAGCGAGTCCACCGAATCGCCGTCGGCCACGGCCAGGCCGCCGCGGCCCGCGAACACCGCGTTCACCGCCGCAGCGATCGCCTCGCGCGAGGCGCCCACCGCGACCACGTTGTGGCAGTCATGGGCCACGCTCGAGGCAATGGCGCCGCGCTTCAGGCCGAATCCGCGCACGAACGCGGTGGCGATGGGGGCGTCGGAGTACCGATTGACGACGGCGATCTGCAGGAGGTCGGACGATGGGTCGGGCTCGACCATGCAATTGCATGTGCGCGCAGAAACATCCGCGCGCTTGGTCACCAGTTGCCCGTCCTCCGCCACGATCGCGTGCACGTTCACGGTGGCGCTCCCTGCGCAGGCTGCGGGCGCGCGCACCGCGAAGTCCTCGGCACCAAACCGAGCCGCGCGGAACGCGTTGGGCGTTCCGGAGGGCCGCGGCGCAATGCGCGATGCGCCATCCTCCGCCACCACCTGCCCGGCGATCCACGTGCGCCGCACGCGGAAATCGCGCAGATCGTCCACCAGCACCATGTCGGCACGGTCGCCAGGCTGCAGCAGCCCGCACGGGAGCCCGTAGTGGCGCACCGGGTGCAGCGTCGCGGCGCGCAGTGCGGCCATGGGCTCGATGCCGTTCGCCACCGACCGCGCCAGCAGGCGGTCGATGTGTCCGACCAGCAGCGCATCCGGATGGGCATCGTCCGTGCAGTACATGCAGAGCCCCGGATGCTCGCGCAGGATCGGCCACAGCGCGTCGAAGTTGCGCGCCGCGCTGCCCTCGCGGATCAGGATGCGCACGCCGAGCGCGGCCTTGTCGCGCGCCTCGTCAAGCGTGAAGCACTCGTGGTCGGTGTCGATGCCGCGCGCGAAGTAGGCGCGGGCCTGTTGGCCGCGCAGGCCGGGAGCATGGCCGTCCACGCGCTTGCCGCGCGCCTTCGCGGCGGCGATCTTCGCAAGCACCTGCGCGTCGCCCGCGATGGCACCAGGCCAGTTCATCATCTCGCTCAGGTAGTGAATGCCGGGGTCATCGAGGAGGCGGGCGCAGGCGTCCGCGTCGAGCGTGGCGCCCGCCGTCTCGAAGCCCGTGGCCGGCACGCAGGACGGGCACCCGAACCAGCATGTGAACGGCGAGCCCGCCACGTCGTCCAGCATGTAGCGCACGCCCGGTTCGCCAAGGACGTTCGAGATCTCGTGCGGATCGCTCACGCTCGCCACCGTACCGTGGCGCATGGCAACGCGCGCGAACTCCCACGGCGGAAGCATGCTGCTCTCCACGTGCACGTGGGCGTCGACGAAGCCGGGCACGAGGACACCCGGGTCCACCGGGCCGGATGCCGGCACGATGGACGCGATGCGCCCCTCGCGCACGGTCACGGTGCATGGGCGAACAATGCCGGACACCACGTCCGCGACCTGGTGATGGAGGACGGTCTCTGCCATGCACGCAGCCTAGTCGCCACCCGAACGGATCCCGCGGACGCAGGGTGCACACGCCACGCCCAGCGACGACAATGCGCGCATGGCCACTCCCACGCTGCGGCTCGACACGATGCAGTTCTTCGGGCGCCTTGCAAGCACGTACCAACAGATGTTCGGCGTGTCCGTCGAGCAACTGCGCGGCCTGCGCGTCCTGGACTGCCCGGGCGGGCCGAGCTCGTTCGTCGCCGAGGCATGCGCGGCGGGCGTACACGCGGTGGCGGTGGACCCGCTCTACGCGCACACGGCAGACGAGCTCCGCACACGCTGCGAGGCGGACATCGCGGGAACCATCCAGGCGATGACCGAGCGTGGCGGTGCGTATGCCGAGCTGGACCTTGCGCACTACGCCGACGAGAAGCGCGCGGCCCTGCGCGGATTCCTTGCCGACTATCCCGCTGGCCGCGCCGCCGGGCGGTACGTGGCGGCCGGGCTCCCCTCGCTCCCCTTCGCCGACCGCGCGTTCGACCAGACCTTCAGCGCACACCTCCTCGTCACCTACAGCGATCCGGCCTCGGGCGGCATCCTGGTGGATTCCCCGTTCACGGAGGAGTGGCACGTCCAGGCAGTGGGCGAACTGCTCCGCGTCACCGAGCGATCGCTCCATCTCTATCCAACCACCACGCGCACCGAGCCGGCGCATCGGCACCCGTACCTCGAGCGGATCGTGGCGGGCCTGGAGGCCGGCGGGACATGGAGCTGCCGCTACGTGCCGTCCACGTACCAGCGCGGAAATGCCGCGCAGAACCAGCTGAATTCGTCGTTGGTGATCGAACGCCGCGGGTGATCGCGCGCCACGCGCCGGTCACGGGGAAGGCATGCCGCCCCGCACCGCCGCCTCGTGACGCCTGCGCGCGCGGAGCGCCACTGCATAGCCAGCCGCCGCCGCGGCAATACCGACGAGCCCGTCGAACGCCAGCAGCACTGCCACGCGCGCGTGCTCGCCGTGCTGCATCGCCGACGCCACGTCCCACGCGAAGCCGCTGACGGTGGTGAATCCGCCCATGAAGCCACCGCCCCACAGGTGCTCGCGCATGCGGTTGCGGTGCGGCACGCCAAGCGGCATGCCGCGGTCGTCGTGGTCGCAGAGGCGCGCGAACAGCATGCCGATGGCGAACGCGCCCACAACGTTCACCACCACGCGCGCGGTCCACCCGGGTGCACCCGCAAGCGCAACGATCCACTCGCAGCTTCCGCGCGCGGCGCTGCCCATCAGCCCGCCGGCAAACGCCGCGAACGCCAGCTTCCACGGCGAGAGCGGCATCATGTCCTTGGCGCCATTCATGGCGAAACCCCGTTGAAGGACGCCACCAAAGCGCCGCCCGCCAGCGCCAGGAGCGGCGCACCCACGAGCGTCGCGCCCCACAGCGCCGCAGCGTGCCCGCGCTCACCGCGCAGCCAGAGCTGCACCACGTCCATGGAGAACGCGGAGTAGGTGGTCCATCCGGCAAGCACGCCGGTGGCGGCCACCACCATCCATGGACGCGCGTTTTCCTCGATGGATGCTGCGCTTCCCGCCACTGCACCCATCACCAGCGCTCCAAGGAGGTTGATGGCGAACGTCCCCCACCACGGCTGCGTGCCCACCCGCATCATGGCGTCGCGCGCCAGTACGCGCAGCGCGCAGCCGAGGGCGCCGCACAGCGAGACGATGAGGAGGTGCGTGGTCATTGGTCGGTCGATGAATGGTCAGTGCTGCGCGGGCACATTCGCTTCGACCCGCGATGCGGACGGTACCGCACCAAGCTCCTGCAGCACCTCGGTGCACTCGCACCTCTGCAGCGTCTGCCGCATGGTGGCCGTGAAGTGCTCGCGGTACGCCTCACCCGCGCGCGGTGGCCACGCCATCCGGACCCACTCTTCCCATTCGGCGCCGTGGCCAGTGGTCACCAGTTCCACCACGCCCGCCACCATGTGCACCATCAGCCCGGGGCATGCGTTGTTGAACCGACCCGAGGCGCCCGCATCGCGCAGCGCCTCCAGCCGCGCGCGCGACGCTGCATCGAGCGTGGATTCATCGATCGGCCCGCCGTCGTCCCCGTCCACGGCGAAGCGCTCGCATTCGTCCCAGGCACGGGCCGCCTCTGCCGCCTCGCGCGCAAGCAGCGCCCGTTCCGGTTCGCGCCGCATGCGCGATGCGTCCGTGGCCCAGCTGCGGCGCAGCGGATCCCAGGTACAGAGGATCTCCGGGTCGCGCACGCCGGCGGCACCCGGTGCGAACATGTAGCGGAATCCGTGGCACGTGGACATGAACACCCAATCGCCATGCGCTTCGTCACGGCGGAACATGCCCATGCCGATCACCGAGAACGACGGCCCACCGTCCTGCGCAGCCTCCTCGGGCAGCGTGATGCGAATCCAGGTGATGCCGCCCCCGCTCCCGGTGTTGAGTTCGCCCAGGATCACGTCCGGCTCGCCGTCGCCAGTGATGTCGCTGCCGAAGCCGGGAGCACCCACCGCCGGCATCGTGCCTCCCAGTGGGCTCCCATCGTTCGCAGTGAACTCCACGCCGAACTGGCAAGGCCCCATGTGCCTCATGTCGGACGGACGCGCAGGATCCGTCCACGCGCGCACCCGCCAGCGATCAGGCCACACGTCGTATTCATTTCCGCAACTGACGTAATCCTCGCTCGGCGGACCCAGTACATCGTAAAAGTTCGCCTGCCACGCGCTGCCGTCGGGATTCGGTGCCCAGTCCAGCAGCTGCTGCACCGGATCCACCTCCTCCACCAGCACCAGCCCATTCGGGAAGTCCGCGCGCTGCATCGTCACCCAGCGTGGCAGCAGCGCACGCGCCAGGAACACGTGCACGCTGTGCCACGCCATGAGCGGCAAAGCCAGCAGCACCGATGCCACCACGCCCGCCACGAACACCTGCGCCCGGCCGCGCCGGGCGAGCGCCGCCGCCTCGGTGCGCACCACGTGACCACACTCGGTGCAGCGCACGCCCGCCTCACGATCGAACCGCTCCGCAGGGTCGAACGCATGGCTGCACTTCGTGCAGCGTCGCACGCCGTCCGGCTGCCAGCGCCGGCCGAACACGGCCCAGAGTGCCACGCACAGCGGCAGTGCGATCAACGCATAGCCAAGCCAGCGCCACTCACCGGCCAGGTACGGCGCAAGCGGTGCCAGCCAGGCGTAGACGCTCATCGACGCGCGGTGCTCCGCAGCCGCAGGCTGTTGGTCACCACCGCCACGCTCGAGAAGCTCATCGACACGGCGGCCACCATCGGTCCCGGGTTCCAGTGGAACCACGGCCAGAGGATTCCGGCAGCCAGCGGGATGCCGATGATGTTGTAGCCGAACGCCCACCACAGGTTCTGGCGCACGGTGCGCATGGTGGCGCGCGCCACGTGTACGGCATCGGCCACGCGCATCACGCCGGGCTGCATCAGCACCAGCTCCGCGGCATCGGCCGCGATGTCCGCGCCGCCGCCCACCGCAATGCCAACGTTTGCCGAAGCAAGTGCCGGCGCGTCGTTCACGCCGTCGCCCACCATCGCCACCTGCCTGCCCTGCGCGCGGAGCTCGGCCACCACCTTCGCCTTGTCGCCGGGCAGCATGCCCGCGTGCACGCGGTCGATGCCCACTTCCGCGGCGATCCGTTCCGCCACGCGCTGGGCATCGCCCGACGCCATGGCCACGGAGATGCCCATCGCGCGCAATGCCGCCACCGCCTCGCGCGCATCCGGCAGCAACGCGTCCGCGATCGAGATCACGCCGAGCGGCGCGCCGCCCAACGTGGCCACCACCGCGGTGCGTGCCCGCTCGCGTTCGGACGCCAGGAGCTGCGTCACGTCCGCCGGCACGGCGCCCGCGTACGCAAACTCAGGCGTACCCACGCGCACGGCCTGGCCATTGATACGCACCTCGACGCCGCCACCCGCGGTGGAGCGGAAGTCCGCCACGCCCGGAAGCACCACGCCACGCTCCAACGCCGCACGCACGATCGCCTCGCCCAGGGGGTGCTCGCTGGAGCGTTCGGCGGCGGCCGCCATCGCGAGCAATTGCTCCTCGGTGACGCCTGCGGCCGGGTGCAGGCCCACCACCGTCGGCTTGCCGGCCGTGATGGTGCCGGTCTTGTCGAGCACCACCGTGTCCACCTTTGCCAGTCCTTCGAGCGCCGCGCCACCCTTCACCAGGATGCCGCGCCGCGCCGCCACGCCGGTGGCCACCATGATGGCCGTGGGCGTGGCAAGCCCCAGCGCGCACGGGCACGCGATGACCAGCACCGCAATGGCGCTCGTGAACGCCATCATCAGCGCCTCGCTGCGCGGGCTGGGCGCGTCGGGGAACGCCGCCGCGCCGAACACCACCCACAGCACGAAGGTCAGCACTGACGCGCCCAGGACCACCAGCGTGAACCACGCGCTCACCGTGTCGGCCAGCCGCGCCACCGGCGCACGCTCGGACTGCGCGTCCTCCACCATGCGCACGATCTGCTGCAGCACCGTGTCGGCGCCCACCTTGGAAGCGCGGAACACGATGGCACCGCTCGTGTTGAGCGTGCCCGCCATGATGGCGTCGCCCGGGCGCTTGGCCACGGGGACGCTCTCGCCCGTGAGCATCGACTGGTCGACCTCGGACGTGCCCTCCTCCACCGTGCCGTCCACCGGCACGCGGTCGCCGGGCCGCACCACCACCAGGTCGCCGTGCGCCACCTGCTCCACCGGCACGTCCACGTCGGCGCCGCCGCGGCGCACCCGGGCCATCGGCGGCTGCAGCGCTGCCAGGCCGCGCACCGCATCGCGCGTGCGCATGGTGGCGCGCATCTCGAGCCACCGGCCCACGAGCACCAGCGTGATCACCACACCCGCGGCCTCGAAGTAAACGGGCGGCGGAGTGCTGGCTCCCACCCGCGGGAGCATCCCGACGGCCACCACGAAGACCGACCACCCGTACGCCGCACCCACGCCGAGCGCCACCAGCGAATCCATGTTCGCGGTGCGCCGCAGCAGGCCCTTCCACGCCACGCGGAAGATCGACGCGCCGCACCACAGCACGATGGGCGTCGCCAGCGCAAGCTGCAGCGTCAGCGAGAGAAGCTGCGCGCTCCCGCGATGCATGTCCTTCATGTCGGGCCGGGAGGCATGGTCCGCGGCGGACGGCGCGCCTCCACCCATCATCGAATGGCTGCTCATGGCGATCCAGACGAGCGGCACGCACAGCAGCACCGCGAGCGTCAGCTTCCACCGGATCGATCGCATCTCCCTGCGGGTCCACTCGTCGAGCTCCTCGATGCGCGTGGGCGCGCCGGGGTTGTGGACGTGGCCTGCACCGTGTTCGCCATGCGAAGCATGGTCACCGTGCCCGCCCTGCGGAGCCACTGCGTGCACCGGCTTGAACTTCACCTGCGCGTGGTAGCCGATGGCATCCACCGCCTTGGCCAATGCCTGCGGATCAGCCTTCGCGGGGTCGATCTCCACCTTCGCGCGCCCCATCAGGAAATCCACCTGCGCGTCGCGCACGCCGGGCTGCGCACGCAGGACGCGCGTGACGCTTGCCGCGCAGCTGGCGCAGGTCATGCCGTCCACCTTGAGTTCCGAGACCTCGGTCTGCTGCGTACCGGCGTGCTCACCATGCCGACTGTGAGCGTGGGCGTGCCCGTGCCCGTGACCGTGCTCGCTCCCGCTCATGTGCTCTTCCTTGCGCGCTTCGCGCATGCTTCGTGACGCGGGCAACTCACCAGGTGATCGTTCACCATGCCGACCGCCTGCATGTAGGCGTAGCAGATGGTGGGACCGCAGAACTTGAAGCCGGCCTTCTTGAGCGTCTTCGCCATCCGCTCGCTCTCGGCGCTGGTGGGCCGGATGTCCGACGGCCGCCGCAGCGCGTTGACCTTCGTCGCATGCCCCACGTGCTGCCAGAGCAGGTCACGGAATGCACCGCGCCCGCCCGCCTCCATCACCGATTCCCACGCGCGCGCGTTGGCGATGGCGCCATCGATCTTCGCGCGGCTGCGGATGATGCCTTCGTCCTTGAGGAGCCGCGCCACGTCGCGCGCACCGAAGCGCGCCACATTCGCGGGGTCGAACCCACGGAACGCCTGCTGGAATGCCGGCCGCTTGCGCAGCACGGTGATCCAGGAAAGCCCCGCCTGGAAGCCGTCGAGCACCAGCTTCTCGTAGAGCGCCCGGTCGTCGGTCACGGGAACGCCCCACTCCGTGTCGTGGTACTTCACGTACACGGGATCCGTGCCGCACCACCAGCAACGGGTGCCACGGGCGGGAGCGGGTTGGGAGGGAGGCATCCGGGCATCTTCCCACATGAAGACGCGCGGGGACGTACGGCGTGCGGATTCGAGCATCGCGCGCACCCGGCCGCTCCATCCGAGCACCGCGCGATTACCCTTTGCGCATGGGCGTCCCCACCTACTACCGCTCCCGTCCGCACCCCTGGCATGGCCTGCCCGCGGGTCCGGACGCGCCAAGCGTGGTGAACGCGTTCATCGAGATCACCCCCTTCGACGTGGTGAAGTACGAGATCGAGAAGACCTCCGGCTACCTGCGCGTCGATCGCCCGCAGCGCTTCTCGAGCACGCCGCCCACGCTCTACGGCTTCGTGCCGCGCACGCTGTGCGCCGGCGCGGTGGCGGACCTCTTCGGACGCCATGACCCGAAGGCCACGGCACGCGTCGCGGCGATCCGTGCCGGCGGGCATGTCTTCGAGGCCGACGGCGACCCGCTCGACGTCTGCGTGGTGAGCGAACGGCCCGTGGACCGCAGCGAGATCATCGCCGAGGCCGTGGTGGTCGGCGGCCTCACCATGCTCGATGGCGGTACCGCGGACGACAAGATCGTGGCCGTCCTGAAGGACGACGCCGTCTGGGGCAACGTGCGCGAGCTCCGCGACCTGCCGCCGGCCCTTGTCGAGCGCTTGGTGCATTATTTCGCCACCTACAAGATGCGGCCCGGGCATCCGTCGGCCGCGGAGGTGCTCGGCACCTACGACCAGGCGCATGCCCATGCCGTGATCCGGGCCGCCATGGCCGATTACGACCGCGCCATCGGCAGCGTGACGGTGCAGTGAGCGATATCGGGCAACGAGCATCTGGAACGCCCCGCTGTCGAGCACTATCGGCCCCACCGACCTGCGCCCGACGCCAGCCGATCTGAACACAACGTTCCTCTGGGAACACACGATCATGGGCGGCGGGTACCGGGCGACGGCTTATCATGCCACCTCGTTGACTGCCCCGCAGTGAGCGCATTCCGTGGGTGACTGGAGCCAACGCCCTGCCTCGCAGCAAGCAGACCGTCGCCATCGTCGCCATGACCCTCGCGAGCGTATTCGCGCGGCTGTCGTCGCTCGCGGGGCAGGTGGTCGTCGGCTTCTACCTGACCGAAGCACAGGTCGGCACCTACGCGATCGCGGTCGGCGTGCTCGGCGTGACGGCCCTCATGCGCGGGGGCGGTGCGGCGCTCTACCTGCCGACCATCAAGCCCGAGGAGTTCGAGGGAAAGGCGAGCCGGCAATTCTGGTGGTGCACGGGGTTCCTCACGTTCAGTGCGTTGCTCACCACGGCGGTCATCGCCCTGATCCCCGTCGTCCAGGGGAGCGAATGGTTGCACGCGGTACTTCCGGGCCTGGCGCGCGTAAGCGACCTGCCCGGGCTGGAGGCAACGCTCTGGGTGATGGCGGCGCGCCAGGTCATCGGTGGCCCGCTCACGGTGGGGCGCATGCGGATGTCCGTGGAGCTGCGATTCAAGGAGCTGGCCAAGCTCGACACCATCCTGGCCCTGCTGCGCCTGGCCCTGACGTGGGTCATCGCGGCCTCGGGGCTGGGAGCGTTGGCGCTGGCGCTCCCGCACCTGGCGATGGGCGTCGTCGAGCTGCTCTACTACTTCGTCAGCGATGCCTGCAAGCTGTCCGACCTTCGATGGAACGGCCGCGGATTCAGGGAACTTGCCGCGAAGATGAAGTGGCCGCTTGTCGCCGCGATCGCCAACTCGATCAATGGCCAGGTCAATCTCCTGGTCCTCGGCATCCTCGTGCCGGCATCGACGGTCGGCGTCTTCTACTTCGCATTCCAGCTGGCGTCCCAGCCGACGGTGTTCCTCGGGGCGGCGCTCCAGAACGTGCTGGCGCCGTTCCTCGCCCGGGACCGGGGGAACCCTGTCCTTGAACGCCTGGGCATGGAACGGGTCTTCGCGGCCGGCATGCTGTTCGTGCCGATCACCACGGTGGCAACGGCATCGTTCTTCCCGTCGCTCGAGCGGCTGCTGTGGGGCGGCCGCTGGTCCGCCGCCAATTCCGGCATCATGTTCCTGTGCATCGGCGCCACGTACATGACGGTCGCCACCATCCTGACCGGACCGCTCCTCGGGCTGCGGCAGTTCAAGGCAGTGGCGGCCTTCGAGGCGGGCAAGATCTTCGGCACGGTCGGCGGGGCAGCGCTCGGCGCGTTCGTCGTCTGGCGCCCCGAGACATTCCTCCCCGAAGGAGTGAGCCCCGAAACCGCCGTGTGCGCCAGCACCGGGCTGACCATGAGCGCCGCATCGGTCGCGCAGTTGGTCTGGATCATGCGCAAGTACGGGACCGAGTGGCAGTCGCTCGTGCGCATGCTCGCGTTCGGTCCCCTGCTGGCGCTGCTGACGGCGGTGGCTTCCCAGTCCGTCGGCCACAGCCTGGTCACCACGCTTGCCATGCCCGAGGGACGGTTCAGTGCCGCGGTCGAGCTTGCCGTGGTCTGCGGCGTGTATGGAGCCCTCATCGTGATGGCGATCCGCTTCACGGCCGAATCCACCCTGCGCGACACCATCAGCGTGCTGCCCACAGGGTTGCGTGGCCGACTGAACCGACTGCTCGCCTTCGAGTGAAGCGCGGTCCGATGTGGGCGATCGACCCTCGGCAGCGCCTGCGCTGGCGCCGAGCGCTACTTCTGGCCCGGCTTCCCCGGCAGGCCGGCGTCCTTTGCGGCCGGCGCGTACACCCGCAGGTCCTCGCGCAGCGCGTTCCGCAAGTCCGGCGAATCCGCCACGGCCAGTGCGCGCCGCGCGGTCTCCGCCGCTTCGGAGCGGTGGCCCGAGAGCCACTGCACGCGCGCCAGGATCGCGCCCACCATCGGATCACGGCCCTTGAGGGCCCGGTCGGACTGCTGCGCGGCGCGCAGTGCGAAGGCCAGCGCATCGGGATCACCGGGGATGACGTTGGCGATGGTCCACGCGATGCCTGCCGGCTGCTTGAGGTTCGCCGGCGCACGCAGGATCTCCTCGCCCACCTTCAGCGCATCCGGCACGCGCTTGGCGCCGAGAAGGAGCGAGAAGCGCCGCCCGGCGCACGTCTGCTTCTGCGCGGGGAGCGCGCTGTCGCAGGAACTGTCGAGCGCCCGCAGCGCCTCGTCGTAACGGCCGTCCTTCGCCAGGTCGTCGATGCGCGCCATCTGCGCTTCCCAGAGGCGCTGCTGCTCGGCGGCACGCTTCGCAGCGGCAAGGTCCCATCGCTCCTCGACCACCTCGGGAACCACCTCACCGAGGTCCACGGGTGCACCGCGCCACTGGACCACGCCGCCCCGCACCACGAACGCCGCGGGCAGCGTCGGCCATGACCCACGCCCGAAGACCGTCTGCAGCGAGTTCCGCAACGGGTCCGCGGCCATCACGAAGCCGAGCTTGGGCGCCCAGTCCGGCGATGACGCGAACTCGCGCAGCACCGACACCGGCTCGTCGCTGATCGCCACCACGCCCACCTTCTTTCCGAAGCGCTGCGCCAGCCCATCCATCACGGGCAGCGCCTGGCGGCTGGGGGCATCGGACGAGTTCATGAACACCAGGACATAGGTCACGCCGACCTCGCGGAACGACGGCAGGTGGCCGCGCACGGCCGTGGCCAGGATGGGGCCGGGGAGCTGGTCGCCGATCCCGGGGCCGGAATCGAGGAGCGCAGCGGCTGCCGTCGGCAAGGCGCCAAGGGCCGGGACGGTGGCAGGCAATGCCCCTGCCGTCGGCGCGGCGCCCGCGGCGATGGAAACCCCAAGGACGGCGCGAAATGCATTGAAACTGGCGTGGACTGGCATCGGACCGAGTCTATCGGACATGACCGGAGTGCCCCCGGACCATCGCCCGGACCTCGCTGCTCCGCGCCATCTTCCCCAATTCCGTTTGCCTCCCCGGCAACGCGGGCTACCTTCCAGAGCATCAGGGAGGGACCATCGCCCACCTCGGGCGACGCTGGCCGGAAACGGCCGCCGCCGAGGCCGCCGAGTCCCCTGAGAAGGATCCGCGGATTGAATTCGGGACGCGACCCGCCGTCGCGTCCCGGTTCATTTTTGGTTCTTGCTGACCGTCGTTGCGGAACGTCCCGATGAGATGACGGCCCTCGCGCACGGATCTCAGCTGCACGGACCCCAGTTGGAGAGCATGACGCCGAGATCTGCGCCGCCCACGATGCCATCGCCGTTCAGGTCGCCCGTGCCGGGCTGGCCCCACTGCGACAGCAGCAAGCCAAGGTCGGCGCCGTTCACGGTCCCGGAGCAATCGAGGTCGGACGGGCACGGCGTGATGGTCACCGGCGCGATCCAGCGGAAGCTGGCGGACGGATTGACCTGGTTGACGATGGTGCGGAGCTGTCCGGTGGTCAGGTTGTACGCCTGCACCTGGGTGCCGCCCGAGAGCAGGATCTCGCCGTTGCCCAGCGGATGGACGCCGCGTCCCGTCGGCGTGCTGTACAGGCCCTGCAGCTCGCCGGTGGGGCTGAAGAACGCGATGCCCGCGTTGCCCGAGAAGAACTGCGCCACCACGGTGCCGTCGGCCAGCTTGTTGATCTGCTGCGGGCTCTGCATGGAGACGCCGCCCTGGCCGAAGGCGTAGAACGGCGCGGATGCCGCGCAGTTGAGCGGCGCGAACTCCAGGTTGCTGTCCTGGATGTCGCTCACCAGGAATCCGCCGTTGTACGGGAACAGCGACCACGTCTTGCCGAAGGTCGAACTGGCGCAGACCTCCTGCAGGCCGGTGCCGTCGTAGTTCATGGACCAGATGGCGTTCCGGCCGTTCGTGCCCGTCTCGTACGAGGCATCGAAGAGGCGCATGAACCACACCTTGCCGTAGGCCATGCAGATGCTCTCCGGGTTGCAGACGCCGTCGGAGGGGCCGGCCAGCGTGCGGATGTACTGGCCGCAGCGCGAGTACTCGCGCACCGCGTCGTCGGCGCTGCAGTACTGGTCGTTGCCGACGTCCGCCATCAGGATCGTGCCCTGCGGCGTCTGCGCCACCTGGATGACCTGCTTCATGCGGCCGTCGTTGGGGATGTAGTTGTTCGAGACCAGCGAACCGTCATACGCATTGAACGCCCAGATCTTGTCCTTGGAGGTGTCCGGGATGAGAAGCAGGTTCTCCGCGGCCGCGGGAGCGGCGACGAAGAGGGCGGCAACGAGGGCGTGCGCGGTGTGGGCCTGGAGCATCAGGTGATTGTGACCCGGAGTGCAGGTCCGGACAAGCCCGGAAATGCCCCGTTCGTTCGGATCCGGCAGGAATTTCCCATGAATTTCCGCCCTGTTTCCGAGAACAACCGCCGCCGGGCCTACCTTCGGCGCCGCAAGGACATTCGCGGCTCGGCCGCAAGGGAACGGAATGGACACCAAGGGAACGAAGGAACGGGCCGCGCTCGGCGCGGCAGTGGCGATCGCATGCATGGCGACCGGCGGTCCGGCGCACGCGGGGCTCGCGAAGGGGGCCGATGGCACACCCGCGCCGACGTTCCGGATCTCGGAACTGCGCGTCGACCAGCAAGGCGCGGACACGGACGAGTACGTGGAGATCCTCGGGCAGGCCGGTTCGTCGCTCGCCGGATGCTGGTTCGTCGCCATCGGAGACAGCGGCACGGATCCGGGCGGCGTGGTGGAGATGGCCATCGACCTGTCGGCGTGGTCGCTCGGCTCCAACGGCCGGTTCGTCGCGCACGAAGCGACGTTCGGCGGCACGGCGTTCGACGGCCGCGCGCTCACGGTGGACCCCGCCGGTGCGCACGCGGTGATCGGCACCGGCGACTCGCTCAACTTCGAGAACTCGGACTCGGTGACGTACCTGCTGGTGCGCGCGTTCAGCGGCACCGTCGGCATGGACCTCGACGTGGGCAACGACGGCACGCTCGACGCGATGCCGTGGAAGGAGCTGCTCGATTCCGTGGCGTTCGTGCGATCGAACTCCACCGACCCCGTCTACGCGGCGGTCCGCGTGGGACCCGTCGACCTCACCGCCACGGGCGGCATGCCGCCGCACGCATGGTTCGACGGCAACGGATGGCAGGCGGGCGAGTACGCGAGCTGGATGCGCGACACGCCCGGCGGCGAACCCGCCGTGCCGGCACCGGGTGCCGTGGCGACGGTGGCGGCGGCGCTCTGCACGTGCATCGGCCGCGGACGGCAGCGCAGGTGACGCGCTGCGCGCCCGTGCGCGATGTTCACGGCGTGGCAGCCGCGGGCGGTGCCGGCTTCGTGCCGGTGCCGTCTGCGGCACGCACCTGCTCCTCGATCATCGGTTCGAGGATCTCGAGCGTGCGCATCGCGAATCCGGTGGCGTAGGCGAATCCGTACCCGTACAGCGGGTAATCGAACCAGCTGCCGTCGCGGTTCTGGTCGATCGCCATCTGCTCGGCAAGCCAGCGCACCAGGAGGTCGCGGCGCTCGCCGGGCGGGCAGAGCTGCAGCACGCGTGCGCAGTAGTAGTGGCCGAAGAAATAGTAGTAGCCCGAGTTGCGGTAATACGCCTCGTGCGGCATCACGCGCCCGCGCGCGATCTCGATGTAGTGGTGCCGCTCTCGCAGCAGTTCGACGCCGCGCAGCAGCACCTCCCCGTCCATGCCGGGCTGCCCGGTGCGCATCAGCGCCAGGTTGCACACTTGGAGGCGACCGCTCGCGCCGGAGACCTTGTTGTAGTCGGCCGCAACCGTCAGCTCCGCGTACGTGCCGTACGCGAACGCGCCGCTCGGGATCCGCATCCGCCCGATGCAGAAGACCGCGTCCTCCACCGTGCCCTTCGGCACCGCAGCACCCTGCCCGCGCGCGTTGAGGAGCGACTCCACCATCGCCGCGGTGTTGAAGCTGGTGCTCTGCTCGCCGCTCGGGTTCTGGCCGACGTGGTTGAAGTCGTAGTACGCCCAGCCGCCCTCGGCGCTCTGCTCGCGCCGCGCCACTTCCACCTCGCGGTCCATGATCCCGCGCCACGTCGCATGCTTCTCGGCAAGCGTGGGATCGGCCAGCAGCGCCGCCGCAAGCTCCAGCAGGTAGGTGTGCGTCCAGACGCTGTAGAAGGTGTTGCCGGAGGCGCGCCCCACCTCGCCCTGCTCCTCGAGCCACGCCAGCCCGCGCATCAGCGCGCGCCGCGCCGCCGGATCGGTGCGCGCCGGCGCCAGGAGCGACCAGCACACCAGTGCAGTGGTGGAGGTGTGGAAGGCACGATGGCTTGCCTGCGTGTCCAGGTAGATCTCGCGGGCACGCGGGCTCTCGAAGGTGCCGAAGCCGCCTTCCGGCTGCTGGTTCGCGAGCTCCCACGCCAACCCCCTGGCGCGCGCGGCGCGCGTGCGCGCGAGCGACTTCGCCGGATCCGGCACGGGGCGCAGCGCGGGCGGTGTGGCGGTGGTCGCCTGCCGCTGCATCGGTGCAACGGCGGGGCCGGATGCGTTTGCCGCGGCCGACGCGCCGACATCCGCAGGCTCACCCTGCGCAGCCGTCGATGCCGACGGCGATGCGCAACCGGCGAGCATGGCGACGCAGGCCGTCGCCACGGATCGCCAAGGGAAGCACACGCGCTGCTGCGACGACTCACGCATCGGGCATCACGACCTGTTCGCCTGCCTGCAGCCCGGAGATCACCTCGGACTTGGTGCCGTCGGTCGCGCCGATGCGCACCTCGCGCTCGGATTCCTTGCCGTCGGCCATCACCTTCACGGTGAAGCGACCGCGCTCCTGCTTGACCGCCTTTGAAGGCACCAGCACGCGGTCCGCGAGCTTGCCGCGCACCTCCAGGCGTGCCTCGATGCCGGGAAGCACCGACCCGTCGAACCCGCGCAGCGTGGCAGTGAACGGGAACGCGGCGCCGTCACCTTCCGGTGCACCGACCGCCACCAGCTCGTCGATCACCGCCTCGGCGCGGACCTCGGGCCGCGCCGGGAACCACGCCTGCACCACGTCGCCCTGCTTGAGGACGCGCAGCGCATCGGCGTTCATGGTGCCGCGCACGCGCAGCGTGGAGAGATCCACCACCGAGGCCATTTCCTGGCGCGGCTGGAGCACGTCGCCGGAGTCCTTGAGGCGCATCACCAGGTAGCCGTCGCCCGGCGCCTTCACGGTCAGGCGCTTGGCGTCGCCCTCCATCTTCTCGAGCCGGCGGTCGAGGTCGCGCAGGCTGCGCTCTCCTGCCGCCATCTCCAGTTCCGCCTTGATCTCGCCCAGCCGCTGCTGCAGCTGCGCGGATTCGAGCTCGAGCTTCGAGTACTTCGCCTGGTCGGCCACGCGGCGCGAGTCGTTCGGCGCGCGCACCGCCTTGAAGATCTCGTTGTCGCGCTTGGCGTACTTGGTGTAGATCTCGCCGCGCTCCACGCCGCGGCGCGCGCGGTCCAGGACGATGTCCTTGGTCTCGCTCTGGAGCGACGTGCCCGCGTACATCTTCTCCAGCTGGGTCAGCTCATCGCGGCTGTCGCGCAATCCGTCCAGGCTTCCCTTCAGCGAGAGGTCCGCCATCTCGAGCGCCTTGGCAGCCTCGTAGTCGCGGTGCAGTTCCAGCGCCTGGGCCGCGAGCTCCGCCGCGAGCGTGGCGCGCTCCACGCCGGCCACCGACTGGCGGGCCTGCATCGCGCGCTCCTCCTTCTGCATCGCGAAGCGCTTGTGCGCCTCGGCCACGGCGGTGCGCAGGTCGTCCAGGCCACGCTCGAACTCCTTGCCCTCGAGCGTCGCCACCGTCTCGCCTGCGCGCACCGGGCCGCTGCGGCGCACCACTTCCTTGACGGACACCTGGCCACCGAATGCCTCGAGCTCGAGGCGCACGTCGTCGGACCGCGCCGACTCCACGCGTCCCGGGCGCTCCACCGCGATCTCCAGCGCCCCGCGCTCCACCGCGGCCGTCTTGGGCACCTTCACTGCCGGGGCCTCGGCCGCGGGGGCCTGCGGCGCCGGTGCCGGCGGATCGATTGCCGCCTGAACAACGACGGCGGAGGCGCCGTAGGAGGCTGCAGCGGTGATGACGATGGCGGCAATCTTGCTCATGTGACGAACCTTACCGGAACACGGACGTTCGGTTCCGCATGCCGGAACGCCTTTCCGTCGGGCCAAGCGACCGCCGCACTCGCTTTCTCCCGCATTGCTGCTACAGTGGATTGACCGATGCGCTCGCGCCTCCACCAGTTCCTCGCCACGTTCATGGCATGCTGGATGCCATTCTGCTGCTGCCAGGTGCGTGCGGCGGCGTCGGTGGTGGCACATGCGGGGCACTCGACCACCGCCTCGGAGCACGCCGACGACTCCACCACCCCGCCCTGCTGCCGAGCCGAGGCCTCGAACGGCACGGCGCCCTCCGCGTCCGACCACCACGCGTCGGGCGGCTGCTGCGACGATGACGATGCCGCGGACGCGGCCCACGGCAAGCCCAAGGGCACCTGCTGCGTCTCCTGCAAGGAGCGCGTGCTGCCCCCGGCACCCGTCACCATCGACCATGACGAGGTCGGCGAGATCGACTTCGTCTCCACCGCGGTGCTCGCCGATGCCGGGTTCGGCCTCGACCCGTCCGCCGCTGCCCTGCTCGTGCGCCGCGACACCGGCCCGCCGCGCGCCCCCGCAGGCCGCCAGGCGCTTGCCCTCCACTCCACGCTCGTGATCTGAACCAGCGAATGCCCGTCCGCGCGGCGCGTGCCGCGCGTGCTTTGCATTTCGCATGGAGCAGGTCATGTCCACCACTTTCTCGCAGACATCCCGATTCGGCGCCGCTACTGTCGCGGCCACCACGGCATTCGCATTGCTTGCCGCCGGGTGCGCCACCCAACCCGGCAAGTCCATCGCCGAGACCGTCCCCGCCCTCGATGCCCGCATCGGCACGAAGGACGGAACGCTCGACCGCACCTTCGAGTCGCCCTGGTCCGAGCAGAGCGCCGCGTGGGACGGCACCTCGCCGCTCACCGCCGAGGCAGCCATCCGCTGCTCGCTTGCCAACAACCGCCAGCTCCGCCGCACGCTGGTGGAGGTGGACCGCCGCCGCGCCCTGATGCAGGATTCGCAGCTGCCGCCCAACCCCACACTCAACCTGGCCGTCGGTGCGCCGCTTTCCATGGGCACCGTGCCCATCATCGCCATGCTCGCGCAGCAGATCGACTGGTTCTGGAAGCGCGACGCGCTCGTCGGCGATGCCGACGCCCAGTTGCGCACGCTCCTCTTCGAGGCCGCCGCCACCATCGTCTCCACCACCGTGGAGGTGCGAGCGGCGTACATCGATTCCGCCGCCGCGCTCGAACTTGCAGAGCTGGCGCAGCGCGATGCGCTGGTGGCGGCACGCGTCCTGCGCGCCGAGGAATCCGGGCTCGCTGCGGGCGAGACACGTGCATCGGTGGTCAACCAGGCACGCATGAACGATGCCGAGGCATCGAACCGCGTCATGGAGGGACAGACCGCGCTGGTGGCCGCCAAGACGCGCCTGCTGGAAGCCATCGGCCGCGGCGAGCATGGCCTGGACTGGACCACCGCGGACATCACCGCCGATTCCGCCCGCGCCGCGTGCGGCGTGGCCACGCCGCCGCAGCCCGAGGACGACGCCGCACTCCACGCCCTCGTGCGCGAGAAGCGCCTCGACCTGCGCGCCGCGGCCGCACGCGTCGAAGGCATGGAAGCACGCGTCTCGCTCGCCATGGCCGGCCGCTGGCCGACGCTCATGCTCGGCGGCGGCTGGGAACGCGACATGGAAGGCGACGAGGCCGCCATGGTGGAGATCGAATCCACCATTCCCATCTTCAACCAGGGCCGCTTCCGCGTGGATGCCGCGACGGCCGACCTCGAGATCGCCCGCATCGAGGAAGACCGCCTCTGGCAGCGGGCGGTGATCGACACGCGGCGTGCGCTTGCCGGGGTCGCCGCCGCGGAGCATCACGTTGCGAGCCTGCGCGACAAGACGCTCGCCAACTTCGATGCCAACCAACGGATCATCGCCGACGGCGTGCGCGCCGGCGAACGACCCGCCGTCGAGCTCTGGAAGACCGAGCACCAGGAGAACCACGTGCGCATCCAGCTTGCGCGCGCACAGCGCGATCGCGCGCTCTCGGCGCTCGCCTTCGAGCGCGCACTTGCCGGCACACGTCTGCCGTCGATGGGCGCGTCAGGTTCGTCGGGCAGCTCGGTCGCCGGCGGCACGGGCGGCGCAGCCACGGGCTCCACCATGCCCGACTTCGAATTCACCGCACTGGAGATCATGGAATGAACACGCACATCCCCGCACCGCCCACGCGCGTGCTCACCCGCTACGTCCTTCCCGTCGCGCTCGTCGCCGCCGCGGCGGCGGCCCTCGCATGGACCGGCTGGCGCAGTTTCCTGCCGGTGCCGACCGTGGAAGTCGTCCCCGTCTCCGTGCGCCCGGCCGCCCTGGCCGAGGCAACCGCCACCAAGGCCCAAACCACCCACGAAGGCCCGCCGGTGCAGGCCCCGGGCTGGATCGAGCCGTCGCCCTTCGCGGTGATGGTGCCGGCGCTCACCCCCGGCATCGTCAAGCGCGTCGCCATCCTCGAGGGCGAGCGCGTGGAGGCCGGGCAGGTGCTCGTCGAGCTCGTCGACGACGAACAGCGCATCGCGCTCAAGCTCGCCGAGGCCACGCTCGCCGAGGTGCGCGCCAAGCGCCGCGAGATGGAGGACGAGCTCGGCCGCAAGGCGAGGCTCGTCGAGACCGGCGCCGCAAGCGCCGGCGAGGTGGCACGCCTGCGCCTGCGCATCGAGGCCATGACCGCCGCCGAGCAGGCCGCGGACGCCGAGCGCCTGATGAAGGAACTCTCGCTCGCACGCACCCAGGTGCGCGCGCCGATCGCCGGCGTGGTGCTTGCGCGCCTCGCAGTCCCCGGCATGGCAGCGGGTTCCATGCAGGACGGCAAGGCGCTCGTCGAGCTCTACGACCCCACGCAGCTCCAGGTGCGCGCCGACGTGGCGCTTGCCGACGCCGGACGCATCGCCATCGGCGACCGCGCCGAGATCGCGGTGGACGTCATGCCCGATCGCACCTTCCGCGGCGAGGTGATCCGCGTGGTGCAGCAGGCAGACATCGCCAAGAACACCGTGCAGGCCAAGGTGCGGCTCCTCGACCCCGTGCCGCAGCTCAAGCCCGAGATGCTGGCGCGCGTCAAGCTCTTCCCGCAGGTCGCGGGCGAGGCCACGGCCGCCGGCGTTGGCCGCAGCACCATCTGGGTGCGCGCGGACCTGGTCGACACCACTGCCGCGTCGCCCGTCGTCTGCGTGGTGGCCGGGCTCGAGGACGGCCGCGGCACGGTCGAGCACCGCGCCGTGACGCTCGCGGGCACCGCGCGCGACGGCTGGATCGCCGTCACCTCCGGCCTCCGCGCCGGCGACCTCGTCATCTCCGGAGCGTCGCCGAAGCCCGGCGCACGCGTCCGCGTCATGGAACCGTGGCGCGCCTCGGCGCAGCCCTCCGAAGCACCCGCAGCACAGACCCAGGCAAAGGAAGCGAATCCCCATGAGCGCCATTGAATGCCGCAACCTCCGCAAGGACTACACCCGCGGCGAGGAAGTCATCCACACGCTGCAGGACGTCGACATCGACATCGAGGCAGGCAGCTTCGTTGCGCTGATGGGACCTTCGGGCAGCGGAAAGACCACGCTCCTCAACCTCCTCGCGGGGATCGATCGCCCCACCGGCGGCACCATCGAGATCGGCGGGCAGGACATCGGTGACCTCAGCCGCAACGGCCTCGCCGCGTGGCGCAGCGCGCACGTCGGCTACATCTTCCAGCTCTACAACCTGGTGCCGGTGCTCACCGCGTACGAGAACGTGGAGCTGCCGCTCCTCCTGCACAGGCTCACCGCCGCGGAACGCCACGAGCGCGTCGCCGACGCCCTCAGCCTCGTCGGCCTCGCCGACCGCCACGAGCACTACCCGCGCCAGCTCTCGGGCGGCCAGGAGCAGCGCGTGGCCATCGCGCGCGCCATCGTGACCCGGCCCACGCTCATCCTCGCCGACGAACCCACCGGCGACCTCGACCGCGCCAGTGCCGCGCACGTGATGGACCTCCTGGTGCGACTCAACCGCGAGTTCGGCCAGACCATCGTGATGGTCACGCACGACCCGTCCACCGCCGCGCGCGCCGGGCGCACCGTGCACCTCGACAAGGGCAAGATCGTGGACGAGCCCGAGCACGCGCATGGCCACGCGCACGACCACGGGGAGCACCGCAAGTGAACTCCCTCCTCCGCTCCGTCCCCATCACCTGGAAGAACCTCTCCCGGCGCACCCTGCGCACCACGCTCACCGTGGCTGGCATCGCGGTGGCCACGTTCCTGTTCTCGTTCGTCGAGAGCATGCGCGACGGCGTGCGCCGCGCCACCGAGGCCGGCGCCGCCGAGACCCGCCTGGTGGTCTATCGCAAGAACCGCTTCTGCCCCTTCACCAGCAAGCTGCCGCAGAGCTACGAACGCACCATCCAGGACGTCCCAGGCGTCAAGTCCGCGGTGCCGGTCAAGATCGTCGTCAACAACTGCCGCGCATCGCTCGACGTGGTCACCTTCCGAGGCGTGCCCGACGAGGGATTCATGGAGGACCACCTCCAGGGCGCCACGCTCCGCTCCGGCTCGCTCGCCGACTGGAAGTTGCGCAGCGACGCGGTGATCGTCGGTTCCGCGCTCGCCGACCGACGGCGCCTCCGCGCCGGCGACCGCTTCGACGCCGCCGGCGTGCGCACGCTGGTGGCGGGCGTCTTCGAGAGCCTCGACGCACAGGACCAGAACGTGGCCTACGCCCACCTCGGGTTCCTGCAGGAGACCGCGCAGCGCGGCGGCACCGGCGGCATCGTCACGCAGTTCAACGTGGAGGTCACCGACCCCGCCAGGCTCGAGGAGGTGGCCGCTGCCATCGACGAGCGCCTGGCGCACGACCAGTTCCCCACCACCACGCGCCCGGAGTCGGCCTTCGTGGCCCGCGCCGCGCGCGACGTCATCGCGCTGGTGCGCTTCGCCGGCATCGTCGGCTGGGCAAGCCTGGCGGCGGTGTTCGCGCTCATCGCCAACGCCATTGCGCTGGCCGTGCGCGACCGCGTGCGCGACCACGCCATCCTGCAGACGCTCGGCTGGACCGGCATGGACATCGCCTGGATGGTGGTGCTCGAGGCCGGCATGCTCGGCGCCGCGGGCGGCGCCATCGGCGCGCTCGCCGCGTACGGGGCCATCGCCTTCGCCAAGCTCAACTTCACCACGGAAGGCGTCTCCATCGGCGTCACCTCGAGCGCCACCGTCACCGGCATCGGCATCCTGCTCGCCACCGCGCTCGGCGCCGTGGCAGGCCTGGCACCGGCATGGACCGCGTCGCGCCGCGAGATCGTCCAGGGATTCCGCACCGCCTGAGGAAACACCATGTCCAGGTTCCTCCCCATCTCCTACGCCACCCGCAACCTCGGACGCAGCCGCAGCCGGCTCGCGCTCGCGGTCGGCGGCGCGCTCCTCGTCTCGCTCCTGGCCATGGCCGGCGCGGGCTTCGCCATCGGCATGGATCGTGCGCTCCGCGCGAGCGGGCTCCCGGGGAACGTGGTGCTCCTCGGCGCCGGCAGCGAGGAGAGCGTCGAGCGAAGCGAGATCTCCCCGGCCAACGCCGGCGTCATCGCCGCCAGCATCCCGGGCATCGCCGTGCTCGACGGGCGCCCGCTCGCAAGCCCCGAGGTCAACGTGGCGCTCACCGTCGTTGCGCGCGATCTGCCGTCGGCCGCCACGTCCGGCGAACGCACCGGGCTCGTGCGCGGCATCACGCCGGAAGCATTCCTCGTCCATCCGCAGGTGCGGCTGGTGTCCGGCCGCGCGCCCGAGGCCGGCTCCGGCGAGGTGATCCTCGGCGCCAGCGCAGCGCGCGGCGCGGGGCTCGACCCCGCCGCCCTCGCACGCACGCTCCACGACGACGGCACCGGCGGCCCCGAGGTCCTCGTCGACACCCGCACCTTCCGCGTGGTCGGCACGTTCAACGCCCCCGGCACCGTGATGGACGGCGAAGCCTGGATGCCGCTCAACGACGCACTGGTGCTCACCCAGCGCGACACCATCTCCGCCGTCATCGTCACGCTCGAGCCGGGCACCTCGCCCTCCGACGTCACCGACTTCGCGCAGCGCCGCATCGACCTCGAGCTCTCCGCCATCCCGGAGCCCGCGTACTACGCGTCGCAGAGCGCCTTCTACCGCCCGGTGCGCATCATGGTGCTCGCCAGCGCCGCGCTGGTGGCGGCGGGCGCGCTGCTCGGCGGCCTCAACACCATGTACGCCGCGTTCGCCAGCCGCATCCGCGAGCTCGCCATGCTGCAGGTGCTGGGCTTCGCGCGCCGCGCCGTGGTGGCCAGCCTCCTGCAGGAAAGCGTCATCTCCTCGCTCTCCGGCGCGCTCGTTGCCGTCGCCGTCGCGCTCTTCGCGCTCGACGGCATCGCCATCCGATTCTCGATGGGCACGTTCGGCATCCGGATCGACGAGACCGTCGTCGCCATCGGGCTGGCCGCCGGGCTCGTCGTCGGCATTGCCGGCTGCATCATGCCGGCTATCCGCTGCCTGCGCCTTCCGCTCCCCGCCGCCCTCAAGTCAGACTGATCTTCCACACAACCCGCTTCCGACCGCCGATACTCCAACCACAAGGAACCACGCCATGAATCACTCCTCCACCTTCGTCCGTCTCGCCTGCGTCCTCGCCGCCTCCGCACTCGTCGCCTGCGAGGGCGCCCAGGAGAAGCCCGCCGCCGCCACCACCATCCCTGCCGGCATGGTGGCTCGCGGTCCCGCCCAGGGCACCGGCGTCACCGCTGCCAAGGCTTCCGCCACGCAAGGCGCCGAGATCGTCATCGTCGGCAAGATCGGCGGCAGCGAGACCCCCTTCAGCGCCGACCGCGCGGTGTTCACCATCGTCGACCCCGCGCTCAAGAGCTGCGCCGACGGCGGCGATCCCGACCACTGCGCCACGCCCTGGGATTACTGCTGCGAGGACCGCAAGGCCCTCAAGTCCGGCATGGCCACCATCGAGATCGCCGGCGCCAACGGCAAGCCGCTCGCCGGCTCGGTGAAGGGCGTCTCCGGGCTCGACCCGCTGGCCATCGTCGCCGTCACCGGCACCGTCACCGAGCGCAACGACGCCGGCATGCTGGTGGTCCGCGCCAGGAAGATCGAGATCCGCTGATGACAGCGCGGTCCGGCGCGGCACTCGCGCCGGACCGTGACGCTCAATGCCCGAACGAGCGCCGGCGCAGCTGCTCGAGCATGCCATCCTCGCGCAGTCCCACCAGGACGACATCGATCCTCCGCCGCAGGTCCTCCGCCGCGCGGTTGATCGGAAAGGCGTAGTGCCGGCGCTCGAACATCTCGCCCACCACGGCCACGTTCACCTGCGGGTGCGAGACGTCGTAGTACTCGAGCGACTGCGCATCGGACACCACCGCGTCGGTCACGCGGTCGGCCAGCGCGCGGGCCGCCTCGTCCAGCGTGTCGTACGTCACCACGTCGATGCCGTGCTCCGCGCAGTAGCGGGCGCCGACGCTCCCCGTGATCACCCCGACCGTGCGCCCCGGCAGGTCCTTCGGGCCGTGCACT
>Ga0209088_10000364_pt1 | contig 33058 bp, 41 predicted proteins | sample S_140625_EF_Meta_FD_187324 | JGI IMG/M metagenome (GOLD analysis project Ga0209088, IMG submission 187324) | Freshwater microbial communities from Lake Simoncouche, Canada to study carbon cycling - S_140625_EF_MetaG (SPAdes) (version 2) | ecosystem: Environmental > Aquatic > Freshwater > Lake ... | reverse complement strand
TAAGAACAACACGGGCATGGCACTAGCGTTCTTTGCCTACTCATTAGCAAACTTAGGATTCATTTTAGCAAATGGCAAAACACTTAGTCCTGCCTGACGTACAGGCAAAACCTGGGGTTGACTTTAGTTACCTCAGTAAAATCGGTAGGTATGCTGTAGAGAAGAAACCTGACACAATTATTTGTATTGGTGACTTTGCAGACATGCCTAGTTTATCTAGTTACGATGTTGGCAAAAAGAGCTTTGAAGGACGCCGCTATGTCGAGGATATTAAAGCTAGCAAGGACGCTATGGTTAGCTTCCTGTCTCCAATATGGGACTTTAATGCACGAGCTAAAAAGAATAAAGAGAAACAATACAAACCAAAACTAGTACTAACTTTAGGAAACCATGAACACAGGATTAACCGCGCTGTCAACGATGATGCTAAACTTGAGGGGGTTCTTTCAATTAGCGATCTTGGATACGAAGAATATGGTTGGGACGTTCACAACTTTCTTGATGTCGTGGTTTTGGATGGTGTTGCTTATAGTCATTACTTTACCACTGGCCTCATGGGGCGCCCTGTCACTACTGCTGCAGCTTGTTTATCTAAAAAGCATATGTCCTGCGTACAGGGACATCAGCAGGGTCTTCAAATCGCTACGGGCTACAAAGCGGATGGGGGACTACTAACCAGTGTCATTGCAGGTTCCTGTTATGAACACAATGAAGACTACATGAGCAGCCAAGGTAACAGACATTGGCGTGGCTTCTTAGTCTTGCATGATGTGAATGACGGAGAGTTTGACTTAATGCCCGTTTCTTTAAACTATTTGAACAAAAAATATGCTGAACGAGATTGACATAGAACATTACAAAGAATTAAACACACCACAACCTGATCCTGTAGAGCGCCCTGCACACTACACCATGCATCCTTCTGGTATCGAATGTATTCAGATAACAGAGCACATGGGGTTTAACTTAGGCAATGCTCTGAAGTACATCTGGCGATGCGATCTTAAACAAGATGCCGTAGAGGACCTGCGTAAAGCTATGTGGTACATCAATAGAGAACTGGAAAAACGCAATGAAAATAATCGAGCTGTTTGAACAGGAAGATGGTAGTGCATTGGTTAAGCTTGATTTAACAGCAGACGAAGTCGCTTTGTTGTTAGAGAAAGCTATCATTGATATTTTAAAGGAACAAATTGTCAAAAGTAAAATTGAGTGAGTATGGAACAAGAGAACACCTTAATGGACCTTCAGGAACTTAAAGATCTAATTGTTCACAACCTAGACATCCCTGAGTTTTTTGACATCCTTGGAATTGAACTTACCGAATGCATTGATAAGTTTAATGATGAGATCGAAGAGAACTTTGAACGTCTTGTTAAAGCAGTAGCATGAAAACCACATCTCACAATCCTGTAGAATCAATTGAACAGCAGCATTACAAGAAAAAATACTTAGAACGTATGCAGCAAGAAGAGGAGGCAAAGGATGCCATTAGACGATACAACCATGAAGAAACTGGCAGAGGTTCGCAAGAATCGTCAATGCCCGACTCATCGACAATGGTTGAGAAAAGGCAACTGTGAGCTTTGCATTATGGAACGTGAAGCAAAGAGAAAAGAATACGAAAAACTTACTGGCAGCAATAAGCCTGCTATTTTTATAAAGAAACTATGACAGATAAATCCCGATTTCGTAATACATTTGGCGAGAACATTTTTCGCTTTAAATATGCCCAAGGTCCCGCTGATACATGGGACAAGTTGGCAGAACGGTTAGTAGATGATGTCTGTGGTACGCGTGGTGGTACTACAACAGCATTGATGAGTTTGGATGAATGTAAACAGCTTACTGAATACATTAAGGAAATGAAGTTCTTGCCAGGTGGTCGTTACCTGTATTACGCAGGTCGCCCCTACAAGGCGTATAACAATTGTTATCTACTTCGTGCAGAAGCAGATACGCGAGAAGAGTGGAGTGATGTTACATGGCGAGCAATGTCTTGTTTGATGACGGGTGGTGGCATTGGTATTGACTACTCACGACTCCGTGCTGCTGGAAAAGCTCTTAGCCGAACAGGAGGCACTGCAAGCGGACCTCTACCACTTATGTATGCGATCAATGAAATTGGACGCAACGTCATGCAAGGAGGCTCTCGACGTAGTGCGATCTATGCGTCTCTTAATTGGCGACATGAAGACATTGATAAATTTCTCCACGTTAAAGACTGGTCAGACGATGTAAAGGCTGCCAAGGAGAAAGACTTCAATGCTGCTGCTCCTTTGGACATGACTAACATCTCTGTGAACTATGACAACGCATCGTTCTTACAGAATCCCAATAAGCCTGGCGAGTTTAGCCTTGCTCATAACCCCGTATTTGTAGAAAACTGCCGACAGGCACTGATGACAGGAGAACCTGGCTTCAGCTTTAACTTTGGAACTAAAGAAAATGAAACCCTTCGCAATGCTTGTACAGAAGTCACTTCTGAGGATGACTCGGATGTTTGTAACCTTGGTTCAATTAACCTTGGTAATATTGAATCTCTTGCTGAGTTTAAGTCTATTGTTGCCCTTGCTAGCAAGTTTCTGGTTTGTGGAACGCTTAGAGCTGACCTCCCATACGACAAAGTATACCGAGTTCGAGAAAAGAATCGACGCCTTGGTCTGGGACTTATGGGTATTCACGAATGGTTACTTAAACGTAATCAACCGTACGAAGTAAGCCCTGAGCTGCACAAATGGTTGAAAGTTTACGAAGAAGAAAGCGAACGAAGTGCTAATGAACACTGTGACCGATTCTACCTTAACCACCCCAAGGCATACCGTGCCATTGCTCCTACGGGTTCAATTGGAATCCTTGCTGGAACAACAACGGGCATTGAGCCGCTTTTTGCTGTTGCTTACAAGCGACGCTTCCTTACAGAAGGCACTAAATGGAAGTACCAATACGTCGTTGATGGGACTGCTCAGAACCTTATCCAACAATATGGAGTCAACCCAGACAAGATTGAATCGGCTATTGACCTGAGTGAGAACTATGAACAGCGAATTAAATTCCAAGCGGATATCCAAGATTACGTTGACATGTCTATTTCCTCAACCATTAACCTTCCATCCTGGGGAAGCGCAGGAAATAATGAAAAACGTGTACAATCATTTACAGAAACTCTTGCAAAGTATGCACCCCGACTCCGAGGGTTTACCTGCTATCCAGATGGGAGTCGAGGTGGACAACCCCTGACGTCTGTGCCATACTCAGAAGCAATCAAGCATAAAGACATGATTTATGACGAGGTTGACATCTGTGAATACACAGGTCACGGCGGCTCCTGCGGAGTTTAAACTATGGTAGTAATGCTAGAGTTTATCAACGGCCTGCAACTGGGCGTTGAGCACATGACTGGTGACGAGGAAGATGAGTATCATTATGCCATTATCCTTAACGTAGCGTTCTTACGCTTTGTCTTCATGAAGATGAAAGAGAACGCATAAAAAGAAAGCCCCTAGGCCTTGTGAGCTTAGGGGCTTTTTTCATTTCCGAGTAAACATACTTCGGATTAAATCAATAGGTTTATTTATTGCCGCATCTATTGGGTCATATTCTTGCTTGGGAGCTTGTGCACGGGAGTACACAGTCTTAGCAGTACCTGAATCAATGTTTGCTTGAACCTTACGCTGAACATCTTTGTAAGACTTTGACTCTTGAGCAATCTGTCTACCAAGAGAGTTGTTATGCAAATCCATAGCGGTGTCTTCAGGGGCTGGATTAAAACCAGCACCAATAAACGGAACACGCCATTCGTGCATATTACCAATGGTTTCTGCATACCCAGGACCATGACGTTTAGCTAGGATAGCAGAGGCAAGAAGATGCCGATAAGCATCTCCTGTACCGCCAACATCTTCACCAATACCATGCCGTTGCCTAGCCTCTTCTGTCACCAATTTATTCAATGTGAATGGATCGGTGAGTTTAGAAAAGAAACCTGGTTGTTCATTAAACATTTGTTCTAATGAATCTGCCATTATTGTGCTCTCCGTTCTAAGCTACGCAGTTGTGGGATACGCTGTGAAGCAGCTTGTTTCAATGTAATTGCTGTTTGTGGGTCCAAGTTCATGTCCACAGCCAACCGTTGGATGTCTGTAGAGAATGTTGTTGGGTCACCCTGACCAGTAACAAAGTATTTCTCAAGAGTTTTGGGATCAATTGGACGGTTACGGAACAAGTCTTGAGCAATGGTTCGCATTGCAATAGAACGATATTCTGTGTAGGCTTTATCCAACTGAGCATTTTGGTAGTTTGCAGTTTTCTGAGCAGACTCGTTAATACCAGTAAGTCCAATCTTCTTGAACAAGATGTCTGCATCGTTACGGCGAGCCATTGGGCGCAGCTTCTCTGGGTCCTTACTGTAAGCAAGACCGTTCTTCTGATACCAAGCAACATCCAAAGGTCCTTGAGCAACTGGAGGAGCAAGGTTAATTGCTGCTGCTTTCAGGTTTTCTTCTGATGGGTTGATAACAGCACGGCCTGTAGCCTTACCCATCTCATACAGCTTACCACCGCCTGCAAAGGCTGCGTCAGCAGCAGAGCTAGGAATCACATCACCCAAGCCCAAACGAGTGCTTAAATCCACGCCTAAGAGCGTTGGAGCACCATTGGAGAGGGCAAAGGTAGCGTTAGGACCAAGTTCCTTACCAACAGCCTTAGACATCTCTTGTACATCCAAGGCTAAGCTACGGGGTTTACCCAGTTTCTTGGTAATGAAGTCATAGAGTTCTTCAAACTGTGAGAAGAAGGGCAAGCCCATAACACCAGCTAAAGCAATGGTTGTAGCCATTTGAGTCAGCAAAGGAGCAGGGTTACCTGTCTCTGCAATCTCACGGGCAAACAACGACCACTTACTAATTTCGTTATGTGCAAAACTCTTCAAGTTGTATGCTGCACTGCCAATGGGACCAAGGCTGTTGTAGAAGGTTGGCTTCTCAATAGCACTATAGTTGACCATAGCCATGTCAGTAAAGCGATGAGCTTGTTGATACAAGCCGTCTTTAGTTGATAGACCAGCATCATCCAGCATGTGTACAAAGGTCATGTAGACCTGAGCACGGGTTGCTTGTTCAGTGATAGCAGCAGGAGTCTGTGTCAACTTGGTAGTGTAGTAACCAGCGCCTTTTTCGATCTGGTTAGCATGCTCAACCATGTCTGTAGCATACACATGGTTATCTTTTGCATACTTCAAAGCACCGCGTTCAACAGTGGACAACTCCATACCAGCCAAGGCCTTGGTAAAGGTCATACCTGATTGAGCAAAGTAATCCATGCCTTGGGTTAACCAAGTCATCTTAGGAGCCATACCACGACCACGCAATAGCGCAGTCATTGAAGGAATCACCGCAGGAGCTTGGATAATCTGCATGCCTAAGAAGGCAGGGCTAAGAGACAGCATCCATGTGTTAGCAACAGCACGAGATGCGCTAACAATGCCACGGGGATAGGATGGACCTAAACCAACAGCACCAAAAGCAGCGTTAGTGAAATCGTTAACAGCACGGCCCATACGACTAGGATTGATGCCCAAAGCATTCTGCATGTAGTCATCAGCAAGACGAATTGCTTGGTCTTGTTTAGCAACCACTTCTGGATTACGAATTACTTCGTTGACATCCTTAGCGGCTTCAGCCAAATGACTCCACTTGTAAGCACTTTCTGCGTAACGCAGTTGGTTCTCAAAGAAAGCACGGGCATTGTCTTCTGTTGTTTCCCAGAACTTACGACCTTCCATACCAAAGACACCCTTCTTCTGCATGGTGTGCTTTTGCATACCGAGATAGTTAGAAGGATCATCCTTAGCCACTTCTTTCAGAGTCTTAACAAACTCTGCAATGTGGGGATTGTTCTCACCAAGAGTGGCAAGCACGTCTTGGAAAGCTTCATGGGGTGTACCCTTCATAGAGCGTGTTGTCTTTGACAAGTCTTGCAAAGGACCAAACGACAGGGAAGGGTCTTTTTCCAACACTTTCTTTTCCAAAGCCGACAGGCTACGTGAGCCAAGGGTTTTAGAATCAGCACCAATAACGCCAACAACTTCTTGCTTACCGTCAACCATCTTGTAGACAACCTTACGGAAGTCACCAGTCATTGACATAGCAGAATAAGCCTCACGGCCTGTGATGGGTTTACGACCAGTAGCTTCACGAGCAGTGTTGATTTTATTCAACACATCAGCCATCATTGTTTGATGTTCTGTGATGAAGCCTTGCAGTCTTTCAGACAAACCATACTTCTGCATCATTTCAGGAGTAATTGTCTTTTGATTCAAGTCAGCTAGGTTTAACAGTTCAAAGGCCTCTGTACGCTCTGCTTTAGACAGTTCACGCAAAGAACCTAAGTAATTTGTTTGTAGCTTCTGCAAAATTTCGGCGTCAGCCAAACCTTCAGCTTTAAGGAAACGGTCCACAGTGTAGTGAACCACTGGGTTGTTAACCTTAGCTTTTAGGAAGATACCACCCTTAGTCAAAGCATTGACACCACGTTGTACCATGTTCTGAGACACGTCAGGCGCCGCCTTAGCCAAGTCAATGGCAGCCTCTGGAGTCTCAATCATAGCATTACCAAGAGACTTCAAACGGTCACCAACACCTGGGACATTAAGCATGGGGGACTTACCAAACTGAGCACCCAGTCCAGCAAACTTAAATGCTTCAGGATCAAAGTTGGCATGGAGTTTGGTAATACCTGGAAACAACTCTTGCTCACGCATACGTTGCTCCATCTCAGGAGTAATACCAAGCTTCTTACCAGCTTTAGTAAATTTAGTTTTCTCTGCGGGAGTCATCTCACCCAGAGTTTTATAAGGAGTTGTTACAGGAACTTCATTAGCACCAAAGAAGTCCATCTGTCCATGAGCAGGATGCTCAAGATATTTCTGATAGGCTTCAGCAAGGTTCTCTGGCATTTGGAATGCTGTGCCAGGTTCTTTAGCTAAGTTGTCCAGAGTTTCAACAAACTCTGCTTTAGACAGAGGACGCACTCCGTTCTGGTCCTGTGCAAACACTTCTGTAAATGCACGGTGCATGTTCGTTTGTGGTTCAAACACGCTAGCCTGTGTACCTTGTTGAGAACGTTGAGCCAATGCAGACTCAGCAGCCAAACGCTGTTGTTCACCAGCAACGTCCTTAACCATGTTAAGGCGCTGTTGATCTTCAAACAGGGGATTGAACAAGGCCTCACCTTCAGGAGTAACAAACATAGTGTCTGTACTTTCTGTAGGTGCACGACGCTCATCACGACGCACTTGACGGTCAAAGTTTGCCAGCGCCTCTTGAGCACTACGCATACCTGGCATTTCTACGCCTTCTGGTCCAACGGTAATTGGACGCTCACCAGCAGCACGTTGTGCTTCTAACGCAGCTTGTTCTTTAGCAAGAGCTTGTTGCTTGTAATACTCAAGGTTGGCATCTACAGGAACAGTTGGTTCTGTTTTACCAGACAACTCGTCCTTCATTGCTGCAACACCAGTCTTAGGTTTAGCAACCTCAACAGGCTTTGGAATCTCACTGGCTTTAGGCATGATACGGGCTTTAGCAGCCATAGCACCTTCACCAACTTTAAGAGCAGGCAAACCACCCAGCATAGGAGCAACAGGAAGAACGACGTCGTTGATAAACTTACCAACACGTCCTGTAGTTTCTTGACCAGCTTCTGTACGTGGTTCAAAAGTCATACGCTGAATAGCATCAGCATACTCTTTCTCAAACGTAGTGGGCACACCTGCCATAGAAGAGCGCAGTTTCTGAATACCAGCAACAGGAATACCAGCAACCTGTGCAACAGCACCTGTACCCAAGCTTAACAGAGTCTCAGCAGTTCCTGTTAAACCTTCACGCTGTTGACCTATTGCTTGTTGCACCTCTGCCATTGTTTTATCTTTGGCAGTAGGGGCTTTAGGAGTTGACAAACGTCCACGCAATTCTTGCAGGATTTCATCATCAGTATAACCATCGGCTTTAGCATCAGCAAGGCGAAATCCTACACGTCGTGCAGCTTCTGCATTAACTTCTTGAATTGAATACCCGTCTTTCAGAGCTGCGTCGATGTCCATAGTTTTCCTTAATAAGCGGCGAGAGGTTTACGTGGGCCATTTCCAGCACTCGAAGCAGCAGGAGCTGCAGGAGCTGCAGGGGGAACTGCTGGTGGTACGTTGTTCATGGGAACGCCCAAACCTTGTAGGAGTTGTAACTGTTGTGCGGCACGGGCATCACCTGCGGCAGCACGTTTTTGCAAGTCGTTTGCTTTAGCTTGTTTAGCCAAGGTGTCTAAACGCTGATACTCAAAGTCATCACCAGCTAAACGGGCTTTCTCTGCAAAATCGGTGTACACAACAGATTGAGCTTCAAAAGTCTTAGCGCCAGCCAAAGCTTGTTGCAAAGATTTCTCAGCAGTAGCACGATCTTTAGCAATACTAGCTCTAACGTCTGCGGCATGGCGTTGAGCACCAGCACTTGCATCTGCAGAATATTTATGCCATTTGGCTTGTTCCTTAGCCACGTCCATAGCTTGACGATAGCCTTTGTTTTGCGTCAGAGACCATTCATGCTTAGCTTTAAGTTCCTTAAGCATAGAGTCAGGGTCCATACTAAACAAATGCTTGCGATCTTCATCGTCCAAAGGTAAACCTGCTTTAGCAAAGATTTGATCCATTGCTGCATAACGAGCAGGACCAGAAATATTTGCTAATTTAGGAATAGCCTTGCCAAGAATCTCATCACGATAGGCGTCTTGTTCTTGAGAAGCCTTGAGTTTACCAGAAGCAATCTCTTGTTGTTTGGCTTGAATTGCCAAAGGATTCATCAGCTTAGCTTGCTCTGTTTCCATCAGGATTTTATCCATCTGGGCTTGACGCATGGCTTGCTCAGATTGAGCAGCATTGGCCTCATTACCCATTTGAACGCCAGCAAGGATAGAACCTCCTGCTGGGCCAAGTTGGTTAAACATGGTTGATAAGTCAGCCATATGATTCCTTAAGATGTAGGTCTCTGTGTTGCAGTTAATGCAGCCAGAGTCAAGGGAGTATTAAACATACCATACTGATTACCCAAAGCTTGATTGCCCAAGGTATTTTGATTTCCTTGCATGTTGCTCAAAGCATTCATACGCAAACCTGCAATCTTGCCAGCAAACTCGTTAGCACGAGTAGCATACTGACTGTTACGACCTGCAGCAGCATCCTTACGGTCCATCTCTTGCTTGAGCAAGTTGTACTCAGGAGAACCTGGCATATAGGTGTTTAAGATGTCTGCACGGTTTTGGTTGTACATTTGTTGTTGACGGTTAGCCATTTGATTCTTGGCGTACATGTCGTACAAACTACCTGCACCGTAAATAGCTGGAATGGGGTTTTTCATTGCCCAGTCACCAGCAGAGGTAGCAGCTTGACCAAAGTTACCAGCCATCAAAGAATTTAGAAAACTAGGAGATTGGCCTTGCAAGGGAGCATTTACAGCACTGTATGCTGGGAAATTACCTGGCATTTGCTCGTAATCGGCACCAATCATCTTAGGACCAGTGGGAGCAGTAGCTGGAGTACCTGTTACCGCAGTACCTGTACCCATGTCATAGCCATAATTACCTTCACCACCAGCAGTACCGTAGGAAGGAATGTTACTGCCTTGTGCTACGGTGTTAGGAGTAAACGCTGGGGGAGCTGTAGCAGGACCAGCACTCAGTCCTGTGGTGTCAAACCCATTAGCCATAGTGGAGGCACTCGTGTCGATACCCTCACCCAATGTGGCAGCAGGAGGAGCAGCTCCAGGAACGCCACTACCAGCACCACCACTAAACATGTCGCCTAGTGTGCTATAACCCCCGCTTGCAGGAATACCTGTATAATCGGAACCAACACCAGAACCAGCTAAACCAGAACCTAGTTGAGCTACACGTCCAAGATCACTGTTTAGTTGTTTTTGTGAACCTTCGCTAACTAACTTTGACGTCACCAAGCTAGAGCCTGGCAAGTAATAATTACCAGCAACTACTGCAGCGCTTTCTACTGCATCTCTTAATTTGGTAAACCAACCCATAATATATTCCTTAAAGTTATGCGTGAACTCGGTCCATTGTCACAATGAGTGATGGAGTAGATGGGCGAGTGGGGCCTGTTTGTGTGCCGAATGCTTCCATCGAAACGTTTGTTGTCGGTGTAGACCACATTAGTTCAACATAGTCAGAAGCAGAAAGTTGAATAAAAAAGTTCCATGCTGGTAGCAGGTGACCGTTAATAGCTCCATGCTTACTTGGAACAGACACAACAGAGTTGCTTGCTGCTACATCCGTACCATTCTTTCGTAACCAAATAGATACTTCGTGAATAGATGAATCTGTACTTACAAACTGAGCACTAAACTGAATGTTGTACAAACCAGCATTAGCGGCAGTAAATCTAGAACTACTAGCCACAGAACATCCGTTGGTGTAGTCTGTGGTATCTACGGTCATTGCGTAGGCTGTATTAGCAGCCGCTGCTGTTTGAGAAGCAGTGTTGTGCCAAGCACCGTACTTAGTATCGTTAGCAACTAAGGTTGCATATTCTGCAGCCGTTAGGTGATAATACTGACCTGACGTACCACCCTGTAAGCCTGTTAGCAAAGAGTGGTTTTTGTTCTGTAAGTCAGCAATAGAGCTACCCGCTTTGTCCACTTGAGCCCATGCAACAGCTCCTGTTGTTGACAGGAGTGTGTACAACTGGTTATACCAAGAGACCCATGCAAAGTCACCATTGTCCGCTCTTGTGGGTGGTGGTGGTAAACCAATAGCCATTAGTTACCCCCTTTGTTAATATCCACTTCTATGCCTTCTAAACGAAGCAGGTGAGGCAAAGCATATGTAATTTTAATTGCACGTCTACGGAACTGTCCAAGTCTAAAGATAGCAGGAAGATCGCCGTTAAAGGTAAGAGCAACTGGTGTTGAGAACGTCTTGTAGTCATCATCTGACCACGACACGTAAACCGTGCTGTCTACGTAAGTGTCATCAGGAACGTCACCTACTAGCGTAAGTCTGTGCATAAACTTACGGTTCATATTGTCAAAGTCTAGCTTGGCAGAAATGGCTGTACATGTGATAGCAGTACCTGCATCTGTGTACTTCATCTCGTCCATTAAGTAAACCTTACCGTTAGATTTGTCTAAAATGTAGGCACTACCGTTAGGACCGTCAGTACCATAGTTACCAGTAAAAATGCTTGTTCCTGTTTGCCATTCATGCCACATTTCTGTAGAGAAGCTATACACCAAGGTACGCGCAGACAAACAAATTACATAACACTTCTGTCCAGAAACCCTGACACAGAAAGCTGTTGCATCTTTTAGGGTACTTCCTTCACCAAGCAATGCTGATTTAATAGCAGGAATACCAATTTCTTTTTCTTTAAATCCGTCAATGGTCCAGACGGTGTGTCCACCATTACCCGTTTCACCAATAAAGATTACTTCTTTTTCTGTTTGGATGACGGAGGCAGGAGCGACTGTACCAAATTGTTGCACCGCGCTAGCATGTCTACCCAACGGAGACCCTGTAGCGTTAGCTGCATCATAAAAGTATTCAACCGAATTTGATCCAATAGCATAGATGTAGTTGTTGTTTTTTGACAGGGCAACGATCTTATCAGGATACATCTCAGCAGAAATAAACTCACCAGCAGTCCACAACAAAGGATCGTCTAGGTTGCTGTTGTAAATGTCCTGAGTACCAGACTTAGCTACAAACAAATATCCATCCAAGAAGATTGGGTGAGGAAGATGTGGTGTAGGGAAGTCTGCGTCAGTAATCTGTGTGTAAGTACCTGGGGCAGTAAACACATAACCGTTAGTACCATCCAATAGTACCAAAGTTACTACGCCCGTAGAACTAACAAATTCTGTAAAACCAACTTGTCCTGTAGATGTTGCAAGAGTTAGTACTAACGTGCCGTTGTAATAAACCTTGTTACCGCTTACGGACATGATGTAAGAAGTACCGCTTACAATCCAGTTGTACATACCACGACCCACAGCAGAGTTAGTGGTGTACGACTGAGTCATGCCAGGACGACTTTTAATGTAGTATTTCTTCTGTTCACCAATAGGGCTGGCAATAACCTCCGTCATCATATTGATTAAGCGAAAGTCTTTGCTGCCAGAAGTATCACGTTGTTGTGGGTTAGCAATAAAGTTAACCCGCTTAGTTTCATATGTCTGGATGACGGGTGTTTTACTGTAAGCCATTATCGTCCTACATAATCAGGTTGGAAGAACATGCTGCCTTCTTCCATACCAAAGCTCAAGGCTGTTTGATGGAAGCGTTCAGCTTGTTGTGTTAAGAGTTGACGATCTTGCAGAGGAACACCATATTCAGGTGCAAGGCGGTCAGCTAAACCAAAGATCATTGCTTCTGTCCAGTAGGGAGGGAAGTCAATGTCGTCAGTAGATGCTGTCATGTCCTCAAAGGGACGCTGATAGCGAATGGTAATAGATGTCGTGCTGTCTGCAGGCTTAGGCCACAAGTTGATAGTCCCTAGCTGCATTTGTGGCTGGTAGTACAAATTAACAGGAGTACCAGACGAGTAGTTCAACGGCAAGACGTTATAGTTGTTATCTGTGTAAATGTTCAAAGGAACATTAGAAGTGTTTGAGTCACTACGCCATGCCTGAGTAACCTTCAGCGGCATGGGAGTATTAAGGGCTTGGCTGTTGCCAATTTGATACGCAGCTTGTGCAGCAATGGTAGTGAAGGTGTAACTCTTCATTGCCCACACAGGCATACCATCTGCTTGGAAACCCTTAATCATAGCGTTAAGGGCTTCCGCTGCTTCTGTCACCTGAGTGGCTGTTGCTGTGCTTCCACCAGACAACACCGCAAGCTTGCGAAGAGCAGCACTGATGATAGCGTCACGTTGAAGCTTCCATGTAGTTGTTCCAGAAGTAGCCATTGTATTCCTTAAGCTTTATGATATTCGGCTTCTGTCAAGATGCCAGGTTTGTATTTACCTTCAGGTTTGAAGATGGTCAGTTCTTGTTGGCGCATTTCAGGAGCAAAGCTAATGTGCATCCAACGTCCAAACTCATGGATCATCTGGTCAAACTTAATACCAGCTTTCTTAACTTCTTGGCAGAGTTGGTAAGGGGTTAGCTTAGAGGAGCTAACGTCAATTGCCCAACCGTCCATGTGACTAGAAACCTTGCTACCGCCAACAGCAACGTTAACAGCAGGCAAGCGGAGCCAAGAGTTAATTCTCAAGGGACCTGTAATGTCACGAAGCTGCTCAAGTTTTGCAGCAGCAGTCTTCATGTTCTCAAGTTGTACGGTAGAAGGTTGGTTATCAATACCGTTACGAACAGCGGTTTCGCTGTAGGTTGCTTCTTCAAGGCTAAAATGTTCACTCAGTTGCATCTTGTTTCTCCTCTTCACCGTTCATTTTAATTGCTGCAAGCCAGCCAATAAAGCCACCAACAATCGTCGAGAATGCAGGAGCAATGATTGGGAAGATGTCTTTGTTATCTACAACACTGTTGGGTAGAAACATAGCACCCAACAAAGTCACTGTCATGGCAATCATAACAAACGACAATGTACGAGCAATCATCCTAGCAATTTCAAAAATAACCTGTTCTTTCATTTCTTAACCTTATCTGCAATTTTTTCCATCGTACGTCCACCGAAGTAGAACGACATAACCAACATACCCCATTGACCTAACAGCTCAACGTAAGCACCCCTAGTCTCAAAACCAAAGATAGATGCAACAGCAAAACCACTGTAGGCAACTAACAGGAATATTAAGGTAGCTGGACGAATGTTCTTAGACAACCATGAGTCAGAGGCCATGTCAGCCTTCATACGTTCTGTTAAGTTTGTTTGCTCAACTTCGTATTCTTTTGCGTCAATCTCTTTAAGTTTAAGTGCCAGGTCTGGATTGTCCTTAAGTGCCTGCGTCACAGCAGAAGGCGTAGGATCGACTCCAAGCTTGTTGGCAATAGCATTGATAGCCATGCCCCCTAGAGGTCCCATAACAGCCGTTGCAAGGCCAGGAGCAGCCCCTTTAAGCATGTTTAGTAGTTCGTTCATTATTTAGCTTTGTAACACATATCAACGGCATCTTTTACAATGATGTAAAGGTACAGTTCAAATGGAAGGATTATAAAAAACAGCAGTGTAAGTAATACAAGAAAACTTACAAACGCTGTCTCGCTAGAAGAATTGCCAGAGTTAGTCCCCATATTTCCATTACCACTAAGGCCATAACGATGACCCATGTTATTCGTTGTCTTACTTTGTTTATAAAACGTTCTTGGCGTTGTACCGCTTCTTTACGTTTTCTAAGGTTCAATAAGTGCGTTGCTTCTTGCTTCTCCTGTACAAGACCAAACATTTCAACAACGTCTGTGTACAAAGCTCCCAGTTCAGCCGGACTCTGGTAAACCATGATTTCTCTGATTTCTTTTTGTAGCTTCTCCATTTCTTTCTTAGCCACAACATGGTCAAGGGAAATGTCAAGCAACTCATCAGGAGGTATTTCGGAAGTGTCTATGCGTTCCTGTTGTTCCTTTATCTTCTTGTCCATGGCAATCATGCCTTTAAAGAAGATCTTAAGGTTTTTAACTAACTCTTTTTTAATCCGCTGTTCGTCAAGAGGTTCTTCTTTGACGGGTGCCCCCCTAGGCGCACTAGGCTTTTCTGATTTCTTTACATCAGACGGCGTAGGCACAGGGGGCGTATCTGCAGGAAACAGTTTGGATTTGATGAAGTTCCATATACCAACAACCTCATCGACATGCTCTTTAGCTTCGTCAAAGGTTTCTTTAGCTTTAAGAACAACGCCTTTATATTCTTTATACAATTCACAACCCTGCTGTATTGCAGCAACAGCGGCATTGGCAGCGGCAAGAATTGTTAAAGGCATATTATCGAGCGTGTGTAATTAAAGTTACTACCACCCCGCCCATACCTGTAAGCAACACACCACATGCCGTGACAAGGATGCTTTCAAGACGTTTAAGGCGAGCATTTATTACTTCGTATCGTAAGGCACAAACTTCTTCGTGTGAGGAAAGTCGTGCATCTGTAGCGTCAATTGTTGTCATGCTTTAGGCCAGTTCTGTGTAGTTACAACAGTAACCAAAGCAGCAACATCAGCAGCGGTTTCAATAGCAGCAAGCAAACGATCACACTCAGCCAACACACCAGCACGATAACTGACTGTGTTTGTTGGAATGTTAATGTTACGCTCTGCTTTACGAATAACCATCCAGTCAGTAGCAGCCAACAATTTGTTGGTTGTGTCCTTGATCTGTGCAGACCATTGAGATTTTAAGCCTTTCTGTGTGTAAGGTTCACCTTGCTCTGGAGTTACTGTTTCGTCATTGAGTTGCTTGGGATTACCGACACCCCAGTAGAAACGATCATCCCACGTTGCAGGATCATCTTCTTCAGTAATACCAATTGCTTCACGTTCTTGTTGAGAAGCCAAACGAAGCCAATTAGCAGGATATTGTATATCCTCATGTGTAAACGCTGTATCCAACGCTAACACTTTATTATTAAGTTTAAACATATTATCTCGCTAAAGAGTTCTTGAATGGGTTTTCGGCAAAGGCTGCAAAGATGTACCCGATGCCGCCAGTGTTGAAACTTGTGCCAGTTGACAGCAATCGAATTTTGAACCCGTTGGATAAGATGTCTGCTGGCAAATAGCCTTGCTCACCGTTTGATGTATCTGCATACAGTGTTGAGTTGTTTGCGTTATAGCCAAGACGCGCAGTGTCAATGATTGTCCAGCTACCAGCTTCACCCGTAGCCTTGAACATGATCCAGCGTGGACGGAATCCACAATACACAAACGGCCCATCAGCAGACCCGTTGCCCGTGTAGCTGCCGAACTTGGAGAAGCCAGCGACTTCGGCAAATAGGTAGGCGACATACGCTGTTGCGTTATAGAAGAAGCTGTTAATGGAAAACTGAGTGGATGTTGGCGCGGTGTTGTTCCAGGCCGTGATGCTGGTCGAAACGGCACCCGTAAGGTTGAGGTTTAAAGCCTTCGTCCAGCCAAGATCGCCGTGTCCAACCAGCCAGTCCTCTGTCGTGCCACGGCATTTTGCGATAATGAACTTTGGCGCAACTCCAAGGCTGTGGTTCACTGTAGATGCGCCGCCTGTGCCGTTGAACGTCACGATGTCAAAGCCAGCAGAGACACTTTCTTTCCAAACCCAATCAACGTGAGTGCTTCCTGACAAATTTGTTCCTGAGTAATCAGACCCAAACGTGTAGCCGTTGCTGTTGAACGATGTAACCATAGACCCTGCGGCTGCATCGCCGCCCGTATTGTCTGACTGTAAGCGAACGCTTAAACCACGAGCACTATCAAACAAGTTGTGATTAGTCACTGCGCTTCGAGTCTTAGTCCACAGCAGGTCAGGCTGAAATGCAAGAGAGGTGACGCTAGTAGGAGCAGTAGCTCCAGCCCGTACAACCGCATCAAAATATAGGTTACCCTTCTTGATAGTTGCATCAGGCAAGTTCTGCGTGTTCAGTGCTTTGAAGCCTGTGGGTGGGGTGTAGGCGAAGGGGCGTTGACCGAAGTTGAGCGCAGTGGATGAGTTGTAGTAGCTAGCAACAGCCGCCCAATAAGTACCCGCAGTCAACCCAGTTACTGTGGAAAGCAGCGTATTATTTTTATAGAACGCACAAGTTAAGTTGTCAAGATCAAGCGCGATCCCAATGATGTCATTTGTTGTGTACGATGTTGCAGTTGTAACCAACGAGCCTTCTTTGTAAATAGTTCCAGCCGTAAAAATACCTGCCCCACCAGTAAAACTATCGCCAGGATATTTGCCGTTACTTGGGCCATACAAAACCCTAACAGCGCCAAAGTTTGGATAAGACGATGCACTACTCACCGCAAGAACGGTGCTTTCCCAATACCACTTACCACTTGTTACACCGATTGTTCCGTAGTCAACACCAGATTCACTTGACGATGTTCCTAGCACTTGAAGATTACCCGCGCTAAATGATGTGCGACCACTCAGAGAAGCCAATGGGTTCATCACGCAGTGGTTGGACGACAGCGTCCCAAGCGTAGGCACATCAAGCATTGAGTCGTAGGTCACGCCGCTGGTCACAGAAATATTGTTCGGTGTCCAGTTGTTGCCGTTGCCTGAGTAGTCCTTGCCAATCGCAGCAGCAGTTGCAGCAGAAGGGTCAGAGAAGTTCAGATAGAAGCCGTTAGTGCCGTATGTGCCTGTGTACTTCTTAGCCTTCCACACACCAGTGATGCTGTCTGTTTCACCAAAGCTCGATGGTGTCAGGGCTTGACCGTCAACAAAGTTAACTTCGGTTAGGTAGCCGTCGAAGTATCGAGTTGAACCAGAATAGTTCTGGTAGCCAAAATACTGAATGGTCGAATTGGCGTTGATGTACGTTGGCGTCACCGAACCCATTGCCACCTGCACACCGTTCACATAAATAGTCGCGGTTGTTGCGGCCACCTTTACAACAATGTGATACCAAGCAGAGGGGTCACGAAGAACTGCGGTGGTTGCAACATTCGACGCGCCACCAGAAAACTGTACGCCAAGCACATCAGTGTTGTCAAAATAAACCATGCTGGTCGTCGCAGAGCTTACTGTTCCACTAGAACCACCTGAAAACATTGCTTGAATAGACCCAAGTGTTCCCCGCTTAATCCAAGCACTCCACGTCCAAGTTGTAGCTGAAGTTGCCGTTCCTGTTGTGCGGCTAAAAGTAGCAGTCGCCGCCGAGCGCAGACGCACAGAGCGGCTAATGTTGTAGCCGTCATCGCCCTGTAAAAGATTGTTAGTAATTACACTCATTTAACGTCCGTAATAAGTTTGGCTGTAATGCGAGTAGAACTCTCGACATAGTAAGCCAAGACATCCACAGCCGATGCAGTTGTGGTCAGTGTCGGTGCAGTACCGTTGGAGAACTTGAAGTAGCTCCCATAAGCCAATGTACGTGAACCTGTACCGTCTTGAGTAATTACAACCACACCAGATTGACCAGCAGTGAGGTTAGTTGGGTTAGCCAATGTACGGTTACCACCCAATGTCACGCTGAAGTTGTTAGCGGCAGCAAAGTCAGGAGTGATTGTTGCTCCGTCTGTCAGGGCGGTAATTGTGCCACGTTGAGCAACTGAGAAAGACTGAACAGCATTAGTTACTGCAGTGTTTGCGTTATAGGCTTGTACGTTTGTACCAATAACCAAACCAAGGCTAGAACGAGCTGTAGCAGCAGACGTAGCAGCAGTTCCACCTTGAGACAAACTCAAAGGCGTAGTAAGACCGCTAAGAGAAGTAATGTCAGAGTTTGCACCAGAAGCAGCAAAACTAGTATTAAGCCATGTACGAATAGCACTTAAAAGTACCTGTACGGTTGTTCCAGATTGATTAATTGGAACTTGTTCTGTGCCAGTTAGTGCACCAGCAGAAGGAAGTTGTGAAATTTTTGCCATTTAAGTTTCCAAATTAATCGGTTGTCCTGTTTCCATTGCAATAATATCCTCATTATAAGGATTGGTATATTCAATTTCTAGTACATCGGTTGTAACAAAAGTATCCTGTGCTGGATAAGGACGAGAAAAGGGAACAGCTATTTTTTCTCGTTGTACTTGTAAAAGTGTTTGCGGATGTCTGGTTTCCCAATCCTCTCGGCAAACCATTAACCCATCCCAACGTTTTAATAAATCTAGTGCTTTGAATTTACGTCCGCAACTGTCGCATAGCGCATTCCAGTTGCCTGAGATGAGGTGGTTTTGCATAGCTTATTTCAAGAAACGTAGTTTATAAATTGTTGAGCGGAATAGTTTTACAACGCTATCCACATCATTTTGAATGGATGTGTCGTCTTTGTCAAACGCCTTGTAGCGATAAGACTCAATCCATTTGAGAGTTTCTTTGAAATACTTCAAAGGCTCTTTTGTTTCTTTAGCAGCAAGCGTCGGAATGGTGAGGAGGTTTTCGTTAGCTCCTTGCCATTGTTCAGCAATACCATCTGCTAAATCTACAATTTCATCATAGAATGTACCCAAAGCCGAATGCTGTGAGAACGATTCTGTGGCGAGGTGCATCTGATGTGCAACTGTTCGACTAAGGAACAGTACACCAATAAACTTGCCTGCTAGTTCGCTCATACGTCCTCTGCGCCTTTAAACTCAGGCTTTTGCTTAATGATGGCGTACAAGGCAGCACGATCAGCACCAGCAACGTACTCGTCACCAGCGATCTGCACCTTACCCGCGCTCAAGGGTTGCTTACCTGCATCACGGGCTTCCTTGGATGCGTAGCCGTAGAAGGTAACTTCAGTGCCTTGGCCTTTGAAGTCTTCTTGTACTACACCGATGTTCCAGTATGTGGCGGGAATACCGAAGTCTGTGTCTACTGATTTTAATAATGCCATGTTTGTTCCTTTATAGGGGATTATGCCGTTGGTTTGTTGATGGGTAAAGCAAACATGTTGACAAACACAGTGCCGTCTTCTAGGGCTTCAATTTTATGCGGCTCGTTTGCAGGTAGGTCAACAGGCGGTGTGTCTTTTGTCATGGTGAGAAACTTCTCCCCTTGGGTAACTAAGCACGAACCCGCGTGACACATGGTCAAATGCGCGTGATTGTGTTTATGTGTTAGCAACCCTTCCCCCTTGTTAGCATGAAACACTTTTAAAACTGCGCCGTCATATGTGACTACATGGGCTGCATTTATGGGTTGAGTCATACTAGAAAAACTCATTGAAGTCCCCTAGCGCAGGGTAACGGTTAAAAGCAATGCCCGAATTGCCACCAAAGTCTTCGTTACTACCAAAATTTTGAGCATTAAACAGCGCGTTTCCAGTCAAAGAACCGGGCAGCGTTGTGTTTGCATACCAAGTACCTGTTGGCGACCCTGTAACGTACCGAAACCTTGTGCCCGTAAAATAATCGGTCCCGCCGCCAAGTTTTTTAATAATCACATTATAAATTATAGATGTGCAGTCATCTTGAACACCAGTTATATATCTTACTCTGGATGTGTTTGGAGTATCTATTAATTGCCCTATATTTACAGTAGGGTTTTGATAACCAAGAGAATCATTGTAATAAAAAGTTAAAAACGCATTATAAATGGTAGATTTAAAGGACGTCAGATCAAGTTTTAAAAAAGTAATGTTTAATGAATTAATAAATAAATAAGCGCTAGCGCCCACAAGAAAAACAGGTGTAAACGACGCAATTACTGTATTTTCTTTAAATTGTATGTTACCGCCTTGGCGCATGTCATAATAAATTCTTGCTTCCAATAAATCAAGTGTTGTGCCTACCCCACCATTTAATCCAAATGGGCTATTTGAATAGTTAATCTCGGAAAATAAATCGTAATTATATGATGTATTACGTTGTATTTTTATGTTGTTAACATACGGGCTACCAGCAACGTAAAAATTTGAGCCCGGATAAGCTCCTGTAAGATAAATAGGGAAGGCATTATTATTAAAAAATCCACTTAATACTTCTAAACTACCATTAGTACCAAAAGCGGTAAATTTGCCTAACGCAACTGAACCTTGGCTAGTGCCGTCCCCAACTCTAACTTTATAAACAATATTTGCACCGTTTTGGTAAATAAACTTAGTTGGTGTTACTGTACCTGTTCCAGTTCCTGCGCCTGAAGCTATAAAAATAGTATTGGGGGTATTTGCTGCTGCACCGTAAGAAGTAAAGTCTGTAGTACCTGTACTTGTAATTGTGTACGTTGTTCCAACCACCATTGCCGTTGCCGCTACAGACGGAGAAATACCCATAAATACATAGCTGGAACCGGATGCATTAGACCTAGTCGGAGTAAAATTTCCGTATACTTTTATTTGATTAAAAGTTGTTAATGAGTTAATAATCAAATTTTTAAAAATACCATCAGAAACAGGAGAGAGATCGTATGTTGGTGTGGAGGTGGTAGTAATTTCAAAATTAAGCGCGTTTGCTTCCGATACTGCCCCGGTATTTATTGCCCTTGCCGTAGTATTGGTTCCTGTAGCGCGTATATTAGTGCCTTCTACAGACGCCCCGCTTCTAACAATAGTGGCTGTAGTGCTTCCCGTAAAATTAGTCCCTGTTGTTGTAACAGTTATAAAGTTTCCAGAAGAGTTAAAAGTTAACGTTCCCGTGTATCCAGTCATGTTCACAGCTTGAACCGTTGGAGATATGTTTACTGTGCAGTTGCCCGCTAGTGAGTTAGCACTAAAAATTGCCACATCACCCGTACTTGGAACAGATGCACCACCGGGAGTTGCGGCTGAACTTGAAGACCAGTTTGCTGTGCTGTTCCAGTTGCCTACGGCGTTTCTAACCCAGTATCTGTTTGCCATATATTAAATCTGTGTTCCGGATGCAATTACATCCCAAGTTGAACTTAACGAGTTATAAATACAACCCACGTATGTAACTTTTCCTGCCACAGTAGTAGTTGGAATTGGTACATTAATTTGCCTAAAACAACCTACACCAGTAATAACAAAATTTAAACCAACAGAACTGCTGTTATCTGTAAATCTAAACATTAACTTGTCGCCGTTTAACGGGGTTCCTGTTGGAATGTTAATTGTTAAACTATTTTGCATCGCCTCGTATACATACATGTCGTATTGGCTGATGTTTGGAGTTAGCGTTGTTGCTGTGTTTGATTCAATTGAAACTCGCGGGTCTATTCTTGCTGTAGTCTGACCCGATGCAACAGTAATGTTTGTAACACCGCCAAATGCACTGCTGTTGTTGTACTGAAGCTGACCACTTGAACCACCTGGAGTACCGCCACCGCCGCTTGCAGCAGCCCAAGTTGGAACACCACTAGCAAGCGTTAAAACATATCCGTTTGTGCCAGCAGTTAGTTTAGACAACGTATTGGTGGCAGAGGCGTAAAGAATATCGCCTGTTGCGTAAGTTGTCAGGTTTGTTCCACCATTAGCAACTGGGACAGTACCTAAGTCAGAATAAGCAAGATTAACTGTTCCTGTGTATCCGTTTACCGATGTAACAGCTTCTGTGTTATCAACCTTCTCCCAAACGCTACCGTTAAAGATGGTCCAATCGCCAATCTTCCAATCGGTGATGCCGTTTAAATTTGTTGAGCCAGCAACGCTAACAACGTAGTAATAACCTTTAGTACCAACGCTGGAGGTTAATGTTGGCGAGTTGGTCGTTGCGTTCCATGTTCCTTGGTAGCTTACGCCGCCTGTGATCGAGGATGGAAGTTGCGCTAATGGGACAGTACCACCAGCATCTAAGGTAGCAGCGCCATTAGCAGAACCAGCGGTTAAGACAGCAGCAGTTCCTAATCCAAGATTAGTTCTAGCGTCTGCTGCAGATGTAGCGTTTGTACCGCCATTAGCGATAGCCACAGTGCCTGTGACATTAGAGGCAGTACCCGTAGTATTCTGATTAAACGTGGGGAAGCTAGTAAGAGATGCTGCACTTCCGTTAGGGGCAAGCACATTAGTACCAATGACTAAACCTAGGTTAGTTCGAGCATCTGCAGCAGTTGTCCCTCCTGTGCCTCCATTTGCCAAGGGAAGTGCAGTACCCGAATACGACACGGCAAGTGTGCCAGAGGAGGTTATCGGACTGCCCGCAACAGATAAGAAGCTGGGGACTGATAATGCAACAGATGAAACGCCGCCACCGCCCCCACCACTACTAATAGCTGTCCAAGTATTTGGTTCAGCAGTACAATGTTTTAGTACAGGAACACTTCCAGAAGTGTCTTCCCATAAATCACCTAATGAAGCAACAGAAGGTGCTACTGCACCACGGAACACTGCTGGTTGGACCAGCGTTGCGGATACTCCGCTAGCAGTAGTTACAGACATTTATTAACCCATTACAGATTTAAGTTTATCGAGACGTTCACTTACTTCAGCAAGACGTGCTTGTAAGGAAGCCTCATCTTGTTTAAGTTGTTCAGATCGTTTTGTAAGCTGTTTTTCAAGCTGTGCAATTGCATTTTCACGAGCAGCGTGGGCTGCCTCAATGCGATTTTTTGTTGCTACAGCTTCATCTGCTTCACGTTCTTTTTGTGCCAAAGCAGCAAAACGAGATTCATAAGCAGTACGAGCATTTGCAATAATAACTTCTGCTTGTTCTTTAGCGGCATCAATAGAAGCCGTAGCTTCTGTTAATGCTTTTGCAGCAAGACTTTTTGCAGTTTCAATATCGGCAACATCGTGTGACAAAGCAATGTTTGCTTTTAACGAGTCATCGTATTCTTTTAATTCTTTAAGTTTGGCTTGATATTGTTTTGGATTAGAAACCAAATCCAAAAACAAACCAATATCTAATAAATTCATTATCGAACTCCCTGCAAAATGGTTAACGTGACATTTGGCGAAGAGCCTGATGCAATGTTCAAACGAACAGCACGAACAGGAAACGCATAATTACCGTCTTTATTAGTAGTAGCTGCAGAGATATTACTGTTACTAAAAGCAACAGGAGTTACAGTTGAGTCAAACACGTCATCAAAAGTGTGTTCAACCGTGTAGGTAGCAGTACCTGAATTAATTTTTACACCGAGACCCACATTAAAAGGGGCTTGACGAGAATCTAAAGGAATCCACGCGGATGTTCCTGTAGTGGTCAAAGTAATACTTTGGGGACGCATATTTTCTCCAGAAAGAAAAGGGGCAAAAGCCCCTTTCCATTAACGTACGTAAGTGACGATAAAAGTCCAGTCGCCACCAGTAGTGGAAGCTGTACCAGTTTCTGCATAAGTTGCAGTAATTTTCAAATCACCAGTTAAAGGACTGGGTTGAATATTAGGCAAACTAGGCATTTGCACAATTTGAGTTGTTGTACCTGATGTTTTGACGTTTACAGCAGTGCCTGTTGAAATAGCACCAGTGTTGTCAGAAATAACCAACGTAACAGTAGCAGTTGTGCCTGCATCTGAAGAAACGGAACCTGCCATAATGATGTTCAATACAGAAGCATCAGCAGGCAAAACCGTTTTTAAAGTGGATGTTGTATCACTGCGAGTAACTTTAAACGCCTTAACAACTACGTCTTTTGACGTAGGGATAAGGGTTGTTGGGCCGGTAGCAGTAAGGGGTGTAATGTCGGATAAGCGAAAACCCATATTAATTCCTTAAAAAGGGAGGAGTGTTGCCACTCCCCCTAGGTTAATTAGGCGCCAGCAGAGCCGTACAAACCACGTGGATCAGTCCAGCCAAAGCTGTAACGAGCAGTGGCTTTGAACTTAGCGTTCTCAGTGTCCCAATCGTTATCCATGTCAAACTGGTCAGCACGACGCTCAAAGTACTTCATACCGTGAGGCACGTTAGTACGAATGAACCAAGCATCAACGTCAGTCAAGTAATGGTTAACAACCATTTCAGGAATCAAACCCATGCCTTTGATAGCATTCAAATCATTGTTATCTGTACCAACACGACCATCAGAACCCAAGATACGCTTGGCTTCAAAGATGTATTGACGTGGGATAATCAATGTTTGAGGCTTAACTGCAATAAGCAAACCAGCATCATTGGTAAAACCAGCGATGTCAATACAAGCTTGTTCCAAAGCTGCTTCAGACAAGTCAGAAGCGGTAGCAATTTGGTTAGACCAAGTGCCGCCCTTCAAGTTAGCGTGAGAACCGCTGATCAAAGCAGAACCATCACCACCTGTGTACGAGCTGTTGAAAGCACGGTTGTACACGTTAGCGCCGATAACTTCCTTAGTTTGACGCATTGAAAATGCCAAGCCTTGAGCTTTACGCTGACCCACGACGTCATATTGGTCGTCTTCCATCATCTCACGAGTGATGATAAAACCCAACGCAAACACAGCGTGTTGGTAACGTGTAGTGAACGCTTGGCGCTCGCTGTCATAAGAGATAGGAGAACCTTCACCCTTTTGAACAGCCAAACCAAACGAAGAAACACCAACGTCTTCTTCAAAAGCTTTTGTTGAAGTGTTCTTGTCAAACAACTTGTCAAATTCGGTGTCATACTCATTGTATGCTTTACCGTACCATGCGTTAACACCAGGCCATAGCGCCTTGGCAAACGAGCCACTATTAATAATAGACATATTCTACCTTTCCTTTAATCTTAATAACCTGTCGAACCAGTACCAGTACCGTAGACCACTTGGTTCAGCTTCACGTAGTAGCTGAAATAGGTGTCACCAGGAATGTTATCTGGACGGTTAGGGAAACCAACGATCTTCAAGGGAAGAGTAGCAGTGGTTGCAAGACCAGAGCTATCCAACTGCATACCAGAAGAACCAGTAGTGGTGCTGCCAGCAGTAGTTGTGAATTGGCCGTTTTGACCAACGTTAGCAGTAATTGTAGCTGCAGAAACGCTAGTACCTGCATATTGAACTTCATAAATCAAGTTGGGATCATCAGCAACCAACAGATAACGATCTGTAGAAGCACGACGATACACTGGAGTGTTGAGGTCGTTAACAGGAGGAATGTTGGTGAGGTCGCCTTCACCAGTAAACAAAATACCAACCACAATACCGACTGCGACGTCAGTTGCGCCAGCGCGGGTAACAGTAGGTGCGCCAGTAGCTGCGCGGGCGTCGCCTGCGAGCTTAACTGCATCACCAACCATAATCACGGTGGAGTCAGAGGAAGGAACAAAATACACGTTAGCGGCACCATTATAAGGTGCGCCTGTGATTGATTTAACGGGACGAAAGCCGTTAATACGAGATACACTTGCCATTAGCAATTCTCCATAATAAAATAGGTAATTCCCAACGGCACTTAGATTTTAATTAGCTTCGAGAAATTTCGAGCTTACCATAAGTACCATCAAGAGCTTTAGCTTTGGTGGCGTTTTCCATCTCATTGACCTTGATCTGCTTGCGAGCTTGATCTTCTTCGTACCATTCTTTTTTGATTCGTACAACGAAGGCCTTTTGACCTTGACCAACGGACAGATGTGCAAGAGAGCCTTCGGACGTAGCCGAGTTGACACGCTTATCACCCACCCTCACAGAATCTTTGGCAACCAGCTCATAGCCCGCATCCAAAAATTCCTGCACTCGATCTCCCGAGTCATTAATAATTCTATATTCGTAGTTAACATCTTTGTCAGCCACTGTTAAAACGTTACGCGTACCAACGGGTACACGCTGCGGACGACCTCTCGGTGCTTTCGCAATTGCTTCTTTGATTTCACTCATATTAAACTCCTTTAATGCGCTTCAATTCCGCGATGTATTCTTTTTCAGACATAGCACCTGTACGGACGAAACGTTGCATCACTCGACGCTCTTCATCGGACAAAGAGAACGAATCGTTTCCTTTGCCGCCTTTGTTAGAACTACCCTCTACTGCACCTGGCTTATTACGGTTGGGATTAGTAAATTTATTTGGGAACTCCAACTTAACTTGTTTTTCTACCTCAAGTAGAACAGCCGACGGGCTAAGACCACTTGCTGCCAAGTTACGGCCTAACGCATCTGCGTAAGCTTTCATTGGTTCGCTGGTCTCGTACCATTTGTTTTTCTCAACCCAGTTAGTAAACTCAGGGTTAATTACTTCTTCGGTTGGCTGATTATTTTGAACTTTGAGACGTTGTTGCTCGTCTTTAACGAGGTCAATTTGGTCATCAAGTTTAATAACAGCGGCGCCGTCACCCTCTTCAATAGCAGATTGTTTCTGCATCTTCAGGGCTTCCAATGCTCGTGCGTATTCAACTTCACGAGTTTTTGAATGGTGGCCTTTCAAATCATCTAGCGCACGTTTAAATTCCTTAATCGTACGGTTCTGATCTTCAATCTTTTTAAACAACTCACCGCGATCCAGGAATTCTTTTGCTGGTCGCCATTGTTCAGGGTCTCCATCCCACTGGTCTTGTGGAACCCATCCTTGTTCCATTGCCTTTTCTTCAGCAGCGGACAGTTTAGAGGTTTCGTCTGTGGGAGCGGCGTTGTCTTCTGGGACAACAGTATTTTCTTCAGCCATCTAGGGCCTCCTTATTCTTGATGAAAGATACAAACAATATCTTCGTCATTTAGTGCAACAAATTCTTCATTAGTGTATGGGTCTTCTACAATTTTACCAGCAAAGCGGGCAAAAGCAACGTAGTCACCAACAGAAATGGGAGAAGGTGTATTAAAATCTCGAAACGCTGTAGCACCTATTGCTACAACAGTCCCCTTATCTACACTTGCCTGGGCACGTTTAATATCTTCATGCTCTGGAATGTGTAAGCCAAGTTGTTTGGCTTTGAGAAGGGTTTTGTCCGTGTCTTCAAGCTTATCTCGCTTGACAAGAATACGGTGTAATGCGGGAACGATCATTGAGACTCCTCATCTTCTGCGTCAAATTCAATTGTGATTAAATCTTTGTAGGCTTTAATTGCACCTACATAGACTGCATCTTGTCGGGGGTCAACGCCTGCTGACTCCCCGAGCATGTCTTGCAAATCCACAATTCGACGTTGAAGTTGGCGAAAGATTTCCTGGGTTACAGGGTGACCTTTCCAATCTACAAATTCACTCTTTGTCATTTAGCTCCTTTTGATGGCTTCTTAGCCTGTTGCGCTGCTTGCTGCTGTGCATGACTCATTTTCTGCTGATGGGCTGCATCAGTGTGCATGAGTTTTTGAATAAACGCTGCCTGTTCTGTGGCGGAGAATACTCGTTGGTTGTGAACAGCTTCTGCAGCTTTAATGTTCGCCATGTCCTTAGCATGTTGCATGTTTTGAGCATGTTCTTGCTGTTTCATAGCGAGTTGAACTTCTTTATCGCGAGCTTCTAGCTCCATCTTATGCTGTTGGGCTGTGCCCTGCATTTGAATCTTTTGTTGTTCCAACTGACCCTTCATTTCCATTTCTTGGAGTTTAGGATCGGGTGGAGGAGGAGGCATTTCACCCGTTTGAGCAATTTGCTTATTAAGCAACTCTTGCCAGTTGGGTTGTTCTTGTGCATCCAAAATACGTTTCACCACAACCACAGGATCAAGAATACCTGTAGGCAACAGTTCCATTAAACCCTGGGCTTTTAAGAGCTTTTCAGTCTGAGACACTGCTGTGGGGTCAGCGGCTGGATAAATCTTGTGCATGACCTGTTTAAAGTCATCTGGACCTACATCCATACCAACAGTGTCCACATAAGTCTGCGGATTGAGGTACAAGGAGTTTAAACGAGCCAGTTTAATGAATTCTTCAGTTAGTGCACGGTACAATCGCTTGTACACTGCAGTAAACACCTTCATGCCCTGTTCAACAGTAGCCATTGTGGTGGTTGCAGGTGTGTTTTGACCAGGCATCTTACCAGTGAAGATTTCTGCCACAGAAGCCAGCTCTTTACCAGAGGTAATCAAGCTACCCATAAGCTGGAATAACACAGAACTAGGTTCTTTTGTGGGCAGGGGGACAATTTGCTTCTTCAGGTCATCGCCTGTAGAGTTAACTGCCTTCCATTCACCTGGCATAAACTTGGTATCACCCATTTTAATGCGTAAACCCTTACCCAAGAAGCCTGCTTGCAACGTAGCCAGGTGGCCTGCGTCCAAAAGCTGGTTAATTAGGGTGTTTACGCTGTGATTGAGCGGGCCAAGAAGGACGCCAAAGCCGATATCATAGAATCCACCATCAGGATTAGGGATAAAGCCAAACTTAGTGTAATACTGAATAGGATCAATCTTGCGAATGTTCCCTTCGGCATCAAGTTTGATGGTAGTTTCGTCAAAACGTGCGACAATTCGTACGACTTTCTTTGTATCTTTGTGGAATGTGACAATGTAGGGCTCTTTGTAGCCATCATCATCCAAATCCAAGAACGTATGTTGCTCAATAAACATGTGTGGAGTAGTTTCATCCACTGTGGGAGCATTCTTTTCGTTCTCTGGCATGTTGGCTGTACCAAAATCAATGTCCAACCACAGACCAGATTGCTGACGTTCTTTAACTTTACGGGGGGACACCTCCAAGATTTCAGAAATGCGCTCTGCATCCTGCAGATTACGTGCCCAGTAGTTAACAACCAAGTTCTTTGGCATAACCAGATGTGAGCAATTCTCTTCTTTGAGAGGATCCCAATATGTTTTCTTGAACATTGTGCCCACAATAGGGAGCATAATGAGCAACTTGTCCATTTCCTCTTCCCATCCTGTCATCTCTTCCAGTAACTGGACAGACATGTAGATGGAAACAGCTTCTGCAATTTTGCTTTTAGCACCATCTGGATCTTTACCAATGGGCTTAGCGTTTACAATCTTCCCATTCGACGGCACAAGAGAAGGGTAAGCGCGAGCAGCAAACTGCATAGCAGCCGTAGACAATAGAGGGTATTTGATGTTAGACGCTTTAGGCCAAGGATAGCTCTTTGGCTCAATTGTTTGTTTAGCAAGTTTGGTCCACTCATCAATGTTCTTTTCCCAATCAAGGCGAGACTGATGGTCAAGGAAAAAACCTTTTTCAGCATCACGTCCAATATCCTTGAGTTGTTGTTCATCAAGAGACTCGGCAATGTTCACGCTTTCCAGCATGGCTGCCAATGGCTTTTGTTCTTCATCCATGTATTAGTACCCAGTGTAGGAATCGCGTCCTTGGTTGTTCAAATCGGAACCTTCCAGTTCCTCCAGATATTCTTCTTCCTCTGCTTCGCTTTGAGTAGGGGCTTCAATAAGCATGTCTAGCATAAGTCCAAGGTAAGCAAAAGCGTCAACTTGGTCATCATGCTTACCGCGAGGGAATGCCAAACATTCGTTCTCAAAGATGGGATACCAATCACCTTCTTTGTCAAACTTCATGCCATGTGCACGTAACCGTGCTTGCACACTTCTAGCGCGTGTTGTCTTATCTTTACCACCGTGCTTTAAAGGCAACAGGGAAATGAATGTATTATTCTTAATCATCTCTTCACGGAGGAACGGGCCAATGGCTTTGGAAATTTGCATATCCTCAACACCCATTGCAACAGGATTGTACAGCTTTTGTAAGGCCATGAACGTGTCCACAATTTCCTTACCATCCATACGTTCCCGAATAACGTTCTTAACATGAATGATTTTATCCTCATCAACTCCAGCTACCACAAACACAGAGAAGTCAGCCTTCTCACTTTCCGAAATAGCTAAGTCAGCCGTAATGTAATAGTTGAGACGGGCCTTTCGTGCTTCTTCTGTGATGGGAAGAAAATCCCCCTTCTTGAAGAAGGACACAGATTCATCAATAGGCTCGTTCAAGTATTCCTGGCTGTAGATGTCTGTAGTGCCATCTTTGACAGCTTCCTCATACAGCATCTTAAACTCTGCAGCAGACTTCTTAGAAGCCCACAAGAGCTTACTAAAGTCAGAGTTGTGTGCACGGTATTTAACTGCTTTCCACATACCCTTGCGTTTGGAGTATTGTTTTAAATCTTCTACAACCGTCATTTTGTCTGACGGGTTGGGCATCATGCGTTCTAGCAAGCTGTCGGCATGTAGGATTGTACCTACCATGCGAACAATACCGCTATCACTACGACAGGGAAGAAGAGCGCCTTTAAACCATTTACGCATCTTTTCACGACGTTCTTTGTTCATAACAAGCTCGTCGTTTTCCATATCGTCACACATAATGACGTCGGGACGTGACCCGTTCCAGATTAATCCACGAAGCTTCTGTTCCGCTCCCTTGGCAATAATCCTGAACTTATGTCCGTCCTGACACTCAACTATAATGTCTGTTTCAGTGTCTTTAGCAAACTGAACCAAACCTTTGTCGTTACGCTTTAAGCCAAACAAGTCAATAAGGTCTTGGTTGTCTTGCAGCTCTTGTTTAAATGTTCCAAGGAACAAGGAGGCTTGAGCTTCTGTATCTGAGACAAGAAGCATAAACTTGCGCTCTCGAAAGAGCAAAGTGGCTAACCCGTACCCTAGTGTAACACCTGTACTTTTAGCATGGCCTCGGGGTGCAGCAATCGCTACAAACTTCTCTGGAGAGCAACACAGTTCCCAGCATTCTTTGTGAAAGTCTGGGCTACTGGAACGTCCATCAAACCGCGATGAGAGTACACTCCCAACAAAACCCTGAACAACGTCTGCTGTAAGAACAGTCATTTGTGTTTAGCTTTACGCTCACGTGTGGATTGTTGGTTACGGAGGCTTCCGTCTGCATTCCTAGAGAAGCTGCGGTTGGCACTAGCGTCGACGACTCGCATGTTGGACATTTTGGTAGCTCCGCCTTTTGACAGAGGTTTGATGTGATCGAGGTCCTTACCGTCTCCCTTGTGGGTGATTCCTGCAGCATTAGCTTGACGACGGAGCACCGTCCGTTCCGAGCGAGCTTGACGAATCTCGGGCTTGGAGTTGTACTTTTCGTTCTCCTTCTTGTAGTCCCGTTTCCCATTGGTCATGTATGGCATTTTGGTTTTCCTCTATATCGGAGGAAGATGGAGTCAAACCAGCTTCCTTTATCTCTACGTCTTCCACGTCGATAATCTCAACGGGCTTTTCTGTTTTAGCTTGTACCAGGCTGGCAAACTTTTCAGCAAGCTTAAGCAACCTGTCGTCGTCTTGTTGTTCTTGAGGACCTTCCAAAGCTTCCTTGTCCAGGAGCTTTTTCTTGTCCATTAGGTCAACAGCAACCTTGTGAGCATCCCGCATGTTAACGGGCTTGCGTACCATTTGACCAGTTTTGTTGTCGTACATCAGGTCACCGTTTAGCAGCCTGTCTTCGACAGCCACCAGGCTGGCGTCTACGATTTTACGCAGACGTCCTGACATTTCCATAGACTCTTGCTGCCGTAGGTCGTCAACAACGTTCTTCCACCATTCGGTGGTTTTCCACACACGAAGGGTAATTTCAGGAATCTTCAAGATTCGAGACGTAAGCGCAAGATTGCCTAAAAGTAGGTAAGACTGAACAGCTTCAATCTTTTGTTTGTCTGACCAGGACCTGTTGGTCCCTGCGTCAACAGAACGTATCTTCGGTTTACGATCTTTTGTTTTTTCGTTATCAGTTAAAGCCAATTGTTTACTCCAAACAAACTACGTCTACAGAAAGTAGACGCTCTATACTAAATATTATACCACAAAAGAATCTAAAAGTCAAGGGATTTATTACTAAATCCACAAGATTTTTAAAAATAAAAAAAAAATTATAGAAAACTATTGACAAGAAGTTAAAAGTATGATACCCTAATATATTAATATATATATATTATTATTATATATTTATTATATTATTATATTTATTATTATATAACTTATACGTGCACGTACGTGCACACGCGAGGGCATGGCCCCGAGCATGTTAACAAGAACGTCATATCTCCTGTTAGCCTCATGCGAGGCCCTAGCCGAGCTTGTTATCATGTTTAAAACGATTATAACCCACCTAGAAGCTCCTGTTAGGAGCCTGGGAATACCCAGGTAGCCTAACCAATAAAACAGGGCTTGTAGCCCGTTTAATCCAAACCATGTAACATACCCCCCTGTAAGCTGTCCCCCCTCCTTTTTAAAAATTATAAAAATCGTAGTAAGCTGCATTACGTCATTTTATGAAATCCCAAGTTTTCCCCCCACCCCCCTCTTTGAATGTGAATGTCTGTTCATTGTTTGTTTTATGCATTTATCAATTAGTACGTGTACTTACGATTGTCTCGATTAGTAAGTATGCATATAGTTATGCGCTATAACCGATAGTCAAAACCTATGGGCAAGGGCGCCCCGATAGGCGCGGCACATCCCTAACAGTTAGGAAACCAAAGTTAGAACTAAAGTTGTACAGGACACGCCAGCCCTATCAAAGTAATACTTTTTTCTTACAAATCAACCACCTATAAAACAATGTAGTACTAAAGTGTTATGTTTCACGGTTTTCTGGAAACAAACTAGCTACAACTGTCGGAAAACCGACACCTGCATGTAATACGTTAGTGTTACATCAGGAATTTTTCTGCAAACAAAAGTACTCAAAGTGTCGATTTCCCGACACATTTCTTACGTGAAACTTACAGGGTGTCAAAATCCCGACACTTTTTTGTAGTACCAAAGTATACGTTTTCAGGCTGGATTAAGTAAAAAGTACTACCCGA
>Ga0209088_10000363_pt1 | contig 33076 bp, 25 predicted proteins | sample S_140625_EF_Meta_FD_187324 | JGI IMG/M metagenome (GOLD analysis project Ga0209088, IMG submission 187324) | Freshwater microbial communities from Lake Simoncouche, Canada to study carbon cycling - S_140625_EF_MetaG (SPAdes) (version 2) | ecosystem: Environmental > Aquatic > Freshwater > Lake ... | reverse complement strand
ACGCATCCTCGAAAGTACAAAAAAAGCGAGGTTATTTCTTTTAAAAACCGACCTTTGATGCATGAAAATTTGTATCGCCCAACAGAATTATCATATTGGCAATTTCGAGGCCAACACAAAGCAGATTGTGGATGCTATTGAGCATGCAAAGCAGCAAGGCGCTGATTTAATTTTATTTAGCGAAATGAGTGTCTGCGGCTATCCTGCTAGAGACTTTGTGGAGTTCAATGATTTTATCAATCAATGTTATGCCAGTGTAGATGCCATTAGAAAAGTGGCTGACACGATTGGTGTGTTGATTGGCGCACCATCGCATAATACCAATGAAAAAGGGAAACCTTTGTACAACACAGCGTTTTTTTTATACGATCAAAAAATACAAGCAGAGGTGCATAAAACATTATTACCTACTTATGATGTATTTGATGAGAATAGGTATTTTGAACCAGCAAGCGAATGGAAAGTAGTTCCCTTTAAAGGAAAAAAATTGGCCATCACTATTTGTGAAGACATTTGGAACCTTGGAGACAACCCATTGTACACGATTTGCCCAATGGATCAAATGATGCAACAGGCTCCAGATATTTTACTGAATCTGAGTGCCTCTCCATTTGATTATACCCATGACGAAGACCGAAAAGCTACCATTAAAGCAAATGTGGTTAAATATAAAAAGCCTTTGTTCTATTGCAACGCCATTGGAAGTCAAACAGAAATCGTATTTGATGGTGCTTCTTTAGTTTTTGACAAGGATGCCAACTTATGTGGCGCTTTACCCATGTTTGAATCTGCTATGGAAATTTTTGAATGCAATGAGGATGGCACCATCAATGCGCCAATCCTTGAAACAGCAGCATCTGTTCCAAGTAAGGAATTGAATCCTGCTAATCTAGTGCCTGCATTAAATATTGACCAAGTGTATAAAGCATTGGTATTAGGCGTGAAGGATTATTTTAATAAGATGGGTTTTAAAAAAGCAATACTAGGATCTTCTGGAGGCATTGATTCCGCTGTAACCCTTGCCATCGCTTGCGAAGCGCTTGGTAAAGAAAATGTGTACGCCATTTTAATGCCTTCGCCCTACTCTACTCCGCATTCTGTGGATGATGCTGTTGAGTTAAGTAAAAACTTAGGCAACCCATACGATACCATTGCGATTAAAGATGTCTATGAAAGTTTTTTACATACCTTGAAACCTATTTTTAAAGACCTACCTTTCTCATTAGCCGAAGAGAATATCCAAAGTAGGTCGAGAGGGAGTCTACTCATGGCAATTGCAAATAAATTTGGCTATGTTTTATTGAATACTTCTAATAAAAGTGAATTGGCAACAGGCTATGGCACATTGTACGGCGATATGGCTGGCGGGTTGGGTGTATTAGGGGATTGTTATAAATTACAAGTCTATGCTTTAGCCAATTACATCAATTCAACAAAGGCAATCATTCCAAAAAATATTATTGAAAAAGCGCCAAGTGCTGAACTAAGACCAGATCAAAAAGACAGTGATAGCCTTCCAGACTATGCTTTGTTGGATCAAATATTATATCAATACATTGAAAAACGTGCAGACCCTGCAATTATTAAAGGGCTTGGATTTGACGCAGTATTGGTAGATCGTACATTAAAAATGGTCAACACCAACGAATACAAACGCAACCAATTTTGCCCTATCATTCGTATATCGCCAAAAGCATTCGGCGTGGGAAGAAGAATGCCAATTGTTGGAAAATATTTAAATTAAAATATGAAAAACAAAACATGGATTTACTTAGCGCCTGTTTTACTTTTTTTAAGCTTAAACACTGTTGCACAAAAATCAGCGCCCATTTTACCTGGCGCTTATCAAACTGCAGCATATATGCCTCTTTTAAAAAATAAAAGAGTGGGTTTATTTACCAACCACACTGCTACTGTAGGCAAAAAACATTTGATTGACACTTTACTTGCAAGTGGGATTCAAATACAAAAAGTATTTACACCAGAACATGGCCTTAGAGGCACTGCAGATGCAGGAGAAAAAACCAAGGATGGAATAGATGAAGCTACTGGGGTAAAGATTGTTTCACTCTATGGAAAAAAATACGGACCAAGTGAAGAAGATCTTAAAGATGTAGACGTATTGGTATTTGATATTCAAGATGTGGGCACAAGATTTTATACTTATATCTCTTCACTGCAATACTATATGGAAGCAGCTTGGGCCAATAATAAGCCCTTGGTTATTTTAGATCGCCCTAATCCAAATGGACATTATGTAGATGGGCCTGTGTTAGAAAAACCCTTTAGTAGTTTTGTTGGCAAAAAGCAGATCCCTACAGTATATGGTATGACCATTGGCGAATACGCTAAAATGCTAGTAGGTGAAAAATGGTTGACAGCGCCGGCAGATAGTACTATTAATAAAGCAGCTAGTCCGCTTCAATTTACAGTGATAGCTTGTAAGAATTATGACCATAAATCCATGTATACTTTCAATATTGCACCTTCACCAAATTTACCAGACATGAATGCCATCTATTGGTATCCAACAACCTGTTTAATTGAAGGGTCGGTAATGAGTGAGGGACGTGGCACTGCGCATGCATTTGCGCACATTGGCCATCCAAGTATCAAAGGCAAAAGTTTTAGCTTTATTCCTGGACCAAGAACGGGCGCAATGAGTTCTAAACTATATGGACAAACTTGTTATGGATGGGATTTAAGCAAGCAACAAGCACCTAATAAAATTGACCTTGATTTAATTATAGAGATGTACCAAGCATTCCCTGTAAAAGATAGCTTTTTTATTGAGCCAAAATCAAAATTAGCCACCGACTACTTCTTTAATAAACTAGCTGGTAATGCTGTTTTGATGGAGCAATTAAAATCAGGCGCTTCTGCCGCAAGCATTAGAGCTAGCTGGCAACCTGGCCTAACAGCATTTAAATTAGTGCGTAAAAAATATTTACTATATAAAGATTTTGAATAGGCAGTAAAAGATCAAACAAAACGAAAGAACGAACAACCGAATGAACGAACAAACGAATGAATTTAATGAATGAATTCATTAAATTCATTTTACTACCTATCAAAAAAGGTCCCGATATTTCGGGACCTTTTTTTTAAGCAAATAACCTATACAATAGTACTAATCAATTACCCACCAATGATTGGAATGGCTAATTGATGTACTGTATCGTTTAATTTTTTAACACCTGTTTTCTTCAGTGTCTCCAACTTATTGAATTCAGCATCCACTTGTCCTTTTAACACTTCATATACTGCTTGTACTTGTTGTGTTGGAGCAGTATATCCAGCTGCTGCTGATTCAAATATACCAGCAATTTTATCGTCTAAGCGAATTGGGAAATTCAACACGTCTTGTCCGCTCTTTGCCTTTGTTTGATGCAATGCTTCTTCGATTGAAGTTAAGCTGGCCAATACCTCTTTTGCTTGTTTTTGGAAAGCAGAATCTTTTGTCTTCTTCTGTAACATACCAATCTGTGTTCGCAATTCTTTAATGCTCTTTAGATTTTTCATGATCTCGCTGAAAGTACCTGACACTTTTAATAAGAATTGTTCCTGTGCTTTTAGATCTGCATCCGATACTTTATAATTTGGATCTGCCACAATTGTAAATGGCATTTCACTCACTGTATTATCGATTGTAACTTTCGCTGTGTACTTACCCGGAGCAGCCAAAACAGGGCTCGTAGAACCATTCCAAAGAATCAAACCTGTTTCTGGTTTTTCAGCTTCTTTATGGTACATATTCCAAACAAAACTTTGTAACCCAGCCTCAGTGCTTGGTCCACCTGGTTCAGAATGATTAATTGTTTTAATCACTTTTTTCTGATCATCTAAAATACTAATCATGACTCTAGTAGAATCTGATTCAGATCCATATGCTTTCCAATATTTGATCACCACGCCTTTAGCAGGATTCATCCCTACATTCGCTGGCATACTTACTGAAACGCCACGTCCTCTTCTACCACCCATTTGTGGAGGTACACGATATGTATTAGCAATAGGGAATACTTGACTTGCAGTTGGAGCAGGTTGGAAGTTTTCGACAAATGATAAGTCATCTAAAATATAAATACTTCTTCCTTGTGTTCCTACAATCAAGTTTTGATCTTTGATCAATAAGTCAGTAATTGGTGTGACTGGCAAGTCCAACTGGAAGCGCTCCCAAGAGGCACCATCATTAATAGATACATACAATCCATATTCGGTACCTGCAAATAAGACACCTGCTTTTCTTGGACTAGCAACAATTGCTCTTGTAAAGTGCATTGGATCTATTCCGTTGGTGATTTTTGTCCATGTAGCACCATAGTCTGTAGTTTTGTAGATATAAGGTGCAAAGTCGTCTAACTTGTACCTTGTTCCTGCAAAATAAGCAGTTCCTTTTCTGATTGGATCTACTTCTACTCTGTTCCACATGATCCATTTTGGTGCATCTTTTGGTGTTACATTCGCCCAAGTTTTACCCCCATCTTTACTCACACTAATCACGCCATCATCACTACCTGTCCATAATAAATCTTTTTCAACTGGTGATTCAGCCGCTGTGAAAATGGTACAATAATATTCTACACTCGTGTTGTCTTGTGTAATTGGTCCACCAGAACTTTTTTGTTTTGTTTTATCATCTGTCGTTAAATCTGGAGATAACATAGCCCAGCTTGCACCTTCATTTTCAGTAGAAAATAAATGGTTACCTGCAGTGTATAATTTCTTTGGATTATGCGGCGAGAAGAAGATTGGATGATTCCATTGGAAACGATACTTCATCGCTTCTGCACCAGCACCCATTGGATTATCAGGCCACACGTTGATGGTTCTATTCTCGCCTGTTTTATGATCAAAACGTGTAATCAATCCACCATAAGATCCGCCATATACAATATCACTATTCAATGGATCAGCAACAATATAGCCACTCTCACCACCTGCAGTCACGTCAAAATCATTCTCACCAATGAATGCACCATAAGTACTTGACTTAATTCTGAATGCTGAATTGTCTTGTTGCGCAGCTAAAATGCGGTAAGGGAAACTATTATCAGTACTCAAACGATACACTTGCACAGTTGGCTGATTCATCAAACTACTCCAGTTTCTACCTGCATCCATGCTCACTTGTGCACCACCATCGTCTGATACAATCATTCTTTTTCCATTCTTAGGATCTATCCATAAATCATGGTGATCGCCATGAGGTGTTCTTAAAGAAGTAAAGTTTTTACCGCCATCAGAAGACACCATAAAGTTCACATTAGGACAGTAAACTTTATTTTCATCTGCAGGATCAACAAACACTTTGGTGTAGTACCAAGCACGCTGACGGATATTATTATCACCACTTGCTAATTCCCAATTTTTTCCTGCGTCATTTGATACATACAATCCACCATTCGCATTTTCAATCAATGCATATAATTTATCTGTGTTTGATTTTGCGACTGCTACACCAACGATACCCCATACACCCTTAGGTAGTCCTTTATTGTTTTTGATAGACTCCCAAGTATTTCCGCCGTCTGTACTTTTATACATACCTGAACCTGCACCGCCACTTTCTAAACTATAGGGCGTACGAATCAATTCCCAAGTACCAGCATACATAATATCTGGATTACTTGGATCAATGATTAAATCACTCGCACCAGTTTGCGGATTCACATACAACACTTTTTTCCATGTAGCACCTCCATCTATACTTTTGTACACACCTCTATTTTCATTGGGACCAAATAAATGTCCCATCACAGCAGCCCAAACAATGTCTGGATTTTTTGGATGCACAATCAAACGAACAATATGTCTTCCTTCTTTTAAACCTATATTCTTCCATGTCTTGCCATCATCTGTTGACTTCCACATGCCCTCTAAACCTTCACTTACATTACCACGCATAGAGTTCTCCCCTTCGCCAACATATACGATAGATTCATTCGAAGGCGCAATCGCAATGGCACCAATTGTACCACCAAAATAACCATCAGAAACATTTTTCCAGTTATTGCCAGCATCGATTGTTTTCCATACACCACCGCCTGTTGCACCCATGTAAAAAGTATTCACATCAGCATAGGAGCCTACACCTGCTGCAGCTCTTCCACCTCTGAATGGGCCAACTAATCTAAAACTTTGTGCTTTAATAATTGGGTCTTGAGTCAATTCAACTGCCTTGATTGGCTCAGTTGGTTTTTTCTTTTGCGCTTGTGCAGGACTAATAGCAACTAGTCCAACCAATGCTACAAATACAAAAAGTAGTTTTTTCATAATTGAAATTTATAATGAATAATCCTTGTTTGAATGGTCAAAATAACGAGCCCTCCAATCGGAGGGCTGCGTATTTATTTAATCGCTTCTATTTCTTTGAATTTTTTAATTGGTGTTGCTTCTACTAATTTTCTAAAGTCTGCCCAATCTTTTGCAAAGAATGCGTTCACTTTTGTAACAACATTAGCTGCTGCAATATTCGCCTCTGCAATGGCACGATCTTCTTGTGCACCTGGCATAGAAGTTTTACCCATTACAAGCATGCTCGCATTGCGGATAATACCTATTGGCGTAATAACTGCTACTGTACCGTAACCTTGCTTCTCTTGTTTTTTGCCCACCATCATTTCTCTTAAGTTTTTCACTTTTTCAGTAATGGCTTTGTGCACTTTATTCAAGCTATCTAAGCCTTTATCTTTTTTATCTTTCCACTCAGTCTTTAATTGAGTTAATATTAAATCTGCATCGTCTAATTGGTCTTGTGCAGCATTGTATTTATCTGCAACCACTTGCAATTGATTTAATAATTTATCCTGTGCAAGTACTACTTCTTTTCTGCTTGGAATTCTTGGATCATCTGCTACTTCAACCATAGCTGAATCTTTCCAATTACCAGCAGTAACAACTACTTTATACTTACCAGGCAATACATCTCTGCCAGTGAATTCTCTATCTTCTGAAGGGCTGGCATCGGCTGCACCTTCAGCCATTCTTCTACCAAATCCGCCACCACCAGATTTTGGCGCACCCGCACCTCTTTTTCCTTTTTGTTCAAAGCCCCAATAGCTTCTATTCAAACCTGTTGAATCTAATTTTACATTTAAATTTCTAATCACGCTGTCCATAGCATCTTTAATTTGCACTTTTGCTTTCTTCACAGAATCTGTTGAGTAGATGGAAATGGACATACCTGTTGGTTTATTTGGCGCATCCCACATGCCCCATGTACTCCACTCATAAGGTGAATTCTTGATAGACAAATTGATTGCAGTTGGAGGCACACTCATAAAGAATTTTGTTGTCTGTGCTGCTGCTAGTTTTCTTAATGGTCGAATATCATCCAATATCCATAAGCTTCTACCAAATGTAGCGATGGCTAAATCTGCTTCTCTGTCTTGAATTGCAAAATCATAAGTGGATACAGATGGATAGCCGTTTTTCCATTGTTGGAATTGAACACCATTGTCTAAACTGATGTACATGCCTTGTTCTGTTCCAACAAAAATTAAATTTGGTGACGTTGGATCTTGCAATACAGTTAATGCATAACCAGTCACTTTCTTTTCATCCACCATTCTAGTCCAAGTTTTACCAGCATCCATTGATCTAAAAATATAAGGTGCAAAATCACCTTGTCTATAATTGTTCACCACCACAAAAACTTCGTCTGCATTGTATGCAGATGTTCTTATTTGAGGGATCCAAGCACCTTGTGGCAAACCAGTAATATTGGCTGTCAAATCGGTCCAAGTTGCACCACCATTGGATGTCATTTGTACTTTACCGTCATCGGTTCCAATATAGATTAATCCTTTTTGTATCGCACTTGGCGCAATACAAATAATCGTACAAAAGTTCTCTGCACCAGTAATGTCAATGCTCAATCCACCATTGTTTGTTTGGTCAATTTTAGCGCTATCATTGGTGGTTAAATCTGGAGAAATCAATTCCCAAGCAGCCCCTTTATTGGTACTCTTGTGTAAAAATTGAGAACCAAAATAAATTGTTTTTTTATCAAATGGATCTTGTGCAATTGCGGCATTCCAGTTAAAACGCAATAATGTTTTTGCATCTGGTGCTGGAGGTCTGATAGAAGAAGATTGTCCTGTTATGGTATTGTATCTTCCTACACTACCACCTTGACTCATGGCGTACACCCAATTTGCATCTTCTGCATCAGGCATTGCATCAAATCCATCTCCACCCCATAAATTATCCCAATCAAAATTGCGAATACCCCCTTGTGTTGTGGTATATGCAGGGCCTCTCCAAGAACCATTGTCTTGCATACCTCCCATTACGTGATAAGGAATTTCATTGTCTACATTCACATGGTAGAATTGTCCTACAGGAATTTTCTCATCAAACATCCATGTTTTACCACCATCACGTGTGATACCTATACCACCATCATTTCCGTCAATGATGTATTTGTTATCGGTTGGATGAATCCAAAATGCATGGTGATCTGGATGGATACCACTGTAAGGAATTATGGTTTCAAAATTCTTTCCACCATCAATACTTTTTTGAACTGTTTGACTGATATACCATAATGTATTTTCATTCAATGGATCGCTTATGATATCTTGGAAATAGAAAGGACGATTGTCTACAATTGACTTTTGACCATTCACTAATTTCCAAGAATAGCCACCATCTTCACTTTTATATAATCCACTTTTCTTTGATTCTACCAAAGCATACACCACATTTGGATTGGAACGGCTAATCGTAATCCCTACACGACCTAAATCGCCATCAGGTAAACCATGTTCTTTTCCTAGTTTTACGAAATTTTTACCGCCATCAATGGTCATGTATAAACCACTTCCCTTGCCACCACTTTCTAAATGAAACGGGTTACGGTAGTGATGCCACATGGCAACAAATAATTTATTAGGATTAGATGGATCCATGATCATATCACCAGGACCAGATGTATCATTGGTAAATAAGATTTGATTCCATGTATCTCCACCATCTGTTGTTTTATATACACCTCTATTTTTACTTTGACCATAAGGATTACCAATCGCACCAGCATACACTGTATTAGGATTAGACGGGTCAATAATCACTCTATGGATATTTCTAGTTAGCTCTAAACCCATGCGCTTCCAAGTTCTACCTGCATCCATTGTTTTGTAGATTCCTTCTCCAATACTGATTGAGTTTCTTGGATTACCTTCTCCAGTACCAACCCAAACAACGCTTGGATTAGATTGCTGAATGGATAATGCACCAATATTTAAAATAGGTTGCTCGTCAAAAACTGGTGTCCAGCTTACACCGGCATTGTTTGTTTTCCAAACACCGCCCGATGCAGCGCCAATCCAGATATTATTTGGATTCGCCACTTCGGCATCAATGGTCGTTACACGTCCACTCATACTTGCTGGTCCAATATTTCTTGGCTTCCAATCTTTAAATACTTTGTTGATGTCTACTTTTTCGGTGGTGGCTACTGGAGCAGCTGCTGCTTTCTTTACTTTTTGAGCATTTGCTTGACTCATTGTCAAAACAGTTGCCAATAGCATAGAGCCAAGGGTAGTAATACGCATATGAACTTTATTTTCTTTTTAAAATAATGAAGTTCTAAGCTATTGCATTTTGCCCAAAAATCAATAAAAAATGGATAAACGTTATTTTAGAGTTTTTCGATGATACCAGCCACGCCCTGGCCTCCACCAACACAGGCTGTGACAATGCCATATCGCTTATTTAATCGTTCTAAGTCATTGATTATCTGTACAGTTAACTTTGACCCAGTACATCCCAAAGGATGACCTAAGGCAATGGCACCCCCATTGATATTGACTTTATTTTGATCTAAACCTAGGGTTCTAATCACTGCTAAGGACTGCGAAGCAAAGGCTTCATTGAGTTCAAAAAGGTCTATCTGGTCTAGACGCATGCCTGCCTGCTTCAATACTTTTGGCACAGCTTCTATGGGCCCAATACCCATGATTCTTGGATGCACACCAGCTACTGCGCAATTCACCAATCTTCCAATTGGTTTAAGTCCTAGAGATTGCATTAAACGATCACTCATCACCACCACAAAGCTTGCTCCATCACTTGTTTGAGAGGAGTTGCCAGCCGTCACAGTTCCTTTCATAGCAAATGCTGGTTTCAATTTTGCTAAAGCTTCTAATGTCGTATCTGCACGAACACCTTCATCCGTATCTACTGTGAAATTTCTAGTTGCTTTCTTATTGTTTTCGTTGAGATAGGTTTCTGTGATTTCAATTGGTAAGATGCCTTTCTTGAAATGACCATTGTCAATTGCTTGTTTGGCTTTTTGGTGCGAAGCCATTGCAAACGCATCCTGATCTTCCCTGCTTACATGGTATTCATTGGCCACCGCCTCTGCAGTTAAACCCATTGATAAATAAAAATCTGGTTCGTCTTTAGCAATCGAATAAGCTGGAACAGTTTTCCAACCCGCAGTTGGGACCATGGACATGGATTCTGTGCCACCAGCAATAATACAATCTGCCATGCCTGTTCTGATTTTAGCAGTCGCCATGGCAATACTTTCTAGACCACTTGCACAGTATCGATTGATGGTAATGCCCGGCACTTCTATTCCCAATGCTTTAGCAGCAATGATTCTACCAAATTGCAAACCTTGTTCCGCTTCTGGCACTGCATTGCCCACAATCACATCGTCAATTAATTTGTATTCCAATGATGGTAAGGATTTCATTAAACCTTGAATGAGTTCAATGGCCAATTCGTCTGAACGCATAAAACGGAAGCCTCCTTTTTTACTTTTAGTGACTGCTGTTCTAAAACCTGCTACGATATACGCTTCTTGCATAAAAAAGTCTTTAATTGACACCATAAATGTAAGCTTTTTTATAAAAAGTTGTTTATGCAACTAAATATTTCATTGTAAATTTGAGTCATGATCTATCCAATTATCAGAAACACCTTGTTTTTACTTCCTCCTGAAACTGCACACCAGGTTTCTATGAAGGGCCTAGATGTAGCAGCAGCATTGCCTGTATTCAATACATGGTTGAGTGGTCAATTTCAATTGCAAGACCCAAGTTTAGCGAAAACAGTTTTTGGTTTGCATTTTCCTAACCCAGTAGGACTTGGTGCAGGATTTGATAAGAACGCAGCACATTTGGATGGTTTAGAAATGTTAGGTTTTGGATTTGTTGAAATTGGTACGGTGACGCCTAAGCCACAAGCTGGTAATGCGCAACCAAGATTGTTTAGACTCAAAGATCAACAAGCCTTGATCAATCGTATGGGCTTTAACAACGATGGCGTGGACAGGATTGCTAAAAGATTAAAAGAAAGAAAAGCATCTACCCAATCCAATTTAATTATTGGTGGAAATATTGGTAAAAATAAAGTCACTGAAAACCAAGATGCTTGGAAAGATTATTGCACCAATTTTATAGGACTGGAAGAAGTGGTAGATTATTTTGTGGTCAATGTAAGTTCTCCTAATACACCTGGCTTACGTGCATTACAAGAAAAGGAACCATTAAGAAAAATATTTTCTGAACTTCAGTTAATCAATAAAAATAATAAACCCATCCTATTAAAAATTGCACCCGATTTAGAAAAAAGCGCCTTGGATGATATCATTGCATTGACTTCGGAAGTAAAAATAGACGGATTGGTATCAAGCAATACCACATTGGATCGTAGCCTCTTGAATCCTAAAAATATAGCCCGCGCTAAAGAGATAGGCGCAGGTGGATTAAGTGGACAACCACTGCTTAATAAATCAAATGAAGTGTTGGAATATTTGTACAAAGGCATTGGTGACAGACTACCTATTATTGCAAGTGGTGGCATTTTTAAACCAGCAGACGCAAAAGCAAAAATGGATGCAGGTGCTAGTTTAGTGCAAGTATGGACTGGATTTATTTATGAAGGCCCAGCGATTGTAAAAAACATTTTAGAGGCACTCATAAAATAAATATTAATTCATGTTGACCATTCAAAGTTTTTGTTTCAATGCATTTCAGGAAAATACTTATATCATATTCAATTCCGAAAAGGAAGCCATCATCATTGACCCTGGTTGCTATTTAAAACATGAAGAAGCGCAGCTTGCTAACTTCATTGCAGACAATCATTTGACACCAACATTACTTTTGAACACCCATTGTCATTTAGACCATGTATTTGGAAATAATTTTGTAAGTGACACTTATGGATTGACTGCTTTATTTCATCAGAAAGAACAAGCAGTCATTGATCGTTTGCCAGAAGGTGGCGCAAGATGGGGCGTTCCTACTGAAGCCTACAAAGGAAAAGTACAATATATACAACAAGACGAATTGATTCAATTTGGTAAAGACCATTTTAAAGTACTTGAGACACCAGGGCATTCTCCGGGTAGTGTATGTTTCTATCATGAAGCGCAAGATTTTTTAATTGGTGGGGATTTAATTTTTAAAGATGGTGTAGGCAGAACAGATTTGCCAGGAAGCAATCCATTAGATTTAATCAAAAGCATACAAACTCAAATTTTTCCATTGCCAGGTACCATGACCATCTATTCAGGCCATGGACCAGCCACCACATGGGGTAGAGAGCAAAAAGCAAACCCATATATATTGCATTTATTACGGGACTAAATGCCTTCTTTGTAGTTAACAATTAATTAATATTACCCTACCCTAGTCTTATGCTGATTAAAGGGTATTTTTGTACTATAAATTATGGAAACCAATCCGATCAAAATACTCATTGCAGACGATGAACCAGATATCATCGAAATTATAAGTTTCCACTTGAATAAAGCGGGATATGAAGTTGAATCTGCTAAAGACGGAAGTGAAGCGATTGAGAAAGCAAAAGAATTTAATCCAGATTGTATCATTTTAGATGTGATGATGCCAAAGCGCAATGGATTTGAGGTATGTGAATATTTAAGAAGTAATAAACAGTTTGACAAAACATTAATTGTATTGTTAACTGCATTGAATGACGAAGTATCACATATTAAAGGTTTAGAATTGGGCGGAGATGATTTTATCAATAAACCAATTAGTCCAAAAGTACTTGTTAGCAGAATTAGCGCTTTGTTCAGAAGAATACAACCTGCTACAACAGAAACTAAGACCTTAAATATTAAAGACCTTGTAATTGATTCAGAACAATACAAAACTGTTTTAAATGGTATCGTGCATGTATTGGCTAAAAAAGAATTTGAATTACTCTACTTATTAGCGGCCCAACCTGGTCGTGTCTTTTTAAGAAACGAAATTTTGTCTCAGGTTTGGGGGAACGATGTGATTGTTGGTGACAGAACCATTGATGTACACATCAGAAAAATAAGGGTCAAATTAGGCATTGAATGTATTACTACTGTGAAAGGCGTTGGATATAAATTTGACTATTAGCCGAAACTAAATATCTTTGTTTCAGGCTTAGACAGCTCCATTACAACATGTTTAAAAATAAAAACCTTTCGCCAAGGCAATTGGCTTTGTTGACTGCTTTACTGTTGTCAAGCTTGATTGCTTTGAGTGTATTTGTGTTAATTACAAATTGGAAATTACTTTTAGCTTATTTCATTGCTTGTTTTAGTGTCATTTACCTAATAGTCTACCAAATTCTTGAATTTTTTATTTACAAAAAAATTAAACTTATTTATAAGTTAATTTCTTACACAAAAGCCAGTAAAAGAGAAGAAGCCTATCAAAAATATATATTGCCCAATAAAGGAATCGACGACGTAAGAGTGGATGTAGAAAAATGGGCCACGCAAAAAACGAATGAAATTCAAACATTACAGTCCAATGAACAGTTTAGAAAAGAATTTCTACAAAATCTGTCTCATGAAATCAAGACGCCTATTTTCGCAATACAAGGATATTTAGAATTATTAGCAGATGGCGCAGTAGAAGATCCCAAACTGAGTAAAAAATTTATTGGACAGGCCGAGGCTAATGTTCAACGCCTAGTTGGTCTTTTAAATGATGTAGATGTCATCACCAACTTAGAGATCAACAAAGAGCCAATTTTAAAGCAGCAGTTTATCATACAAGATCTTATTGTGGAATCTGTCCAAAACTTAAATGTCAAATTACTGAAAAAAAATATTCAATTCCAATTCAAAAAAGGGAGTGAAATACCAGTTGAAGTTTTTGCTGATAAAAATAAAATTTACCAGGTCTTAGTGAATGTTTTTTCTAATGCCGTAAAATATGGAAAGATTGATGGAGAAATGATTGCAAGCGTATACTTGTTAGACGACAAAAAAGTATTGATTGAGATTACCGATAATGGTATTGGTATAGAAGAATCCCATATCCCAAGATTATTTGAACGTTTTTATAGAACAGACGATGCAAGAAGTAGGGAAATTGGAGGTACAGGACTAGGCTTAGCTATTTGCAAACATATTATAGAAGCACATGGAGAAAACATCCATGTCAGAAGCCAATTGAACGTTGGTACCACTGTTGGATTCACATTGGCTCAATAGGATTTGATTCTTTTTCCCTAATAATTTCGTTTCTTTGTATTCTAAAAATTTTTAATGCAAACTATTCTAGTTACCGGTGGGTGTGGTTTTATTGGGGCACATACTATTGTGGATTTAGTTGAAAATGGATTCAATGTAATCTCTATCGATAATTTATCTAGGGCTTCGGATACCTCTTTATTAGGTATTGAAAAAATAACAGGTAAAAAGATTACAAATTATACCATTGACTTAACAGATAAGGCTGCTACAGAAGCGGTTTTTATTGCCAACCCTGATATTGCTGGTATCATTCATTTCGCTGCTTACAAAGCAGTTGGTGAATCTGTTGAAAAACCATTAGATTATTACGAAAACAATATCAGCTCTTTAGTGCATTTATTACAAATGGCTGTGAAATACAATGCACCACACTTTATATTTTCCTCTTCTTGCACGGTATATGGCAACCCCGCCAACATTCCTGTTACTGAACATACACCATTGCAAACTGCTGCTTCTCCATATGGGGCCACCAAGCAAATGGGAGAGACTATTGTAAAGGATGCCGCATTTGCACATCCTTTATCAACTATCTTACTTAGGTACTTCAATCCAGTAGGTGCACATCCTTCAACTGCTATTGGAGAATTACCTATCGGCAGACCACAAAACTTAGTACCAGCCATTACACAAACAGCGATTGGCAAATTACCTAAGATGCAAGTGCATGGCAACGATTACGATACCCGAGACGGATCCTGTATTAGAGACTATATCCATGTTTGCGATATTGCACATGCGCATACATTGGCCATTCAGTATTCCATGAAAAATAATCAATCCAATAGCTGCGAAATATTTAATCTTGGAACTGGTAATGGTATCACAGTATTAGAAGCGATCCATGCATTTGAAAAAGTAAGTGGCATACAATTAAATTACGAGATTGGCCCACGCAGAGCAGGTGATATTGTTTCCATTTACGCTAACAAGGACCATGCTGTCAAACAATTAGGATGGCATTGTAAGTATGATTTAGAAGACATGATGCGCACTGCTTGGCAATGGGAAAAAAGTTTAGCTAAGTAAATTAGTTTTGTACCAACATTTTTTCGGCGTTCTCTGCCATTTGTAAAGCTTCAATGAATTCGTCAATTTCTCCATTGACTACTGCATCTAAATTATAAGAAGTGACATTCACGCGGTGATCTGTAACCCTTCCCTGTGGCCAGTTATAGGTTCTAATCTTAGCACTTCTATCTCCGGTGCTTACCAATGTTTTACGGTGTCTTGAAATTTCATCTTCTTGTTTACGCACTTGTTCTTCAAATAATTTTGTACGCATCATGCCCATTGCTTTTTCACGGTTTCCTAACTGTGAACGCTCTGTTTGACAAATGATGACTGTGCCTGTTGGTATATGCGTCAACATCACTTTGGTCTCTACTTTATTTACGTTTTGTCCGCCCGCACCACCACTTCGAGAAGTTTCCATTTTGACATCTGCAGGATTCAACACAAAATCTACTTCTTCCGCTTCTGGCATCACAGCAACAGTTGCAGCAGAAGTATGCACCCTTCCTTGTGTTTCAGTAGAAGGTACACGTTGTACACGGTGTACGCCACTTTCAAATTTCATCGTACCATATACATCTTCACCCACTACTTCTAATATCACTTCCTTATAACCACCCACTGAACCTTCACTCTCACTTACAAGTGCTACTTTCCATCCTTTTTTCTGACAATACCTTGTGTACATCGTCAATAAATCACCAACAAATAAACTTGCTTCATCACCTCCTGTACCTGCTCTTAATTCAATGATGGCATTCTTGTCGTCTTGAGGATCTTTTGGAATCAATAATTTAGTCAGTTCTTTTTCTAAATTTTCTTTTTCTTCATCTAGTCCAGGCATTTCCATTTTTGCTAATTCACGCATATCTGCATCATCTCCATTTAAAGACTCTTTTGCAAATTTATGTTCCGCCAATACTTTTACGTAGCGCTCATAAGGAATGATGATTTTCTCTAAAGAACGGTATTCCTTACTGAACTTGCCAAATTCAGATTGGTTATTGATGATCTCTGGATTGGTCAAAGCCACCCCAACCTGATCAAATCTAGCTTTTATGGCTTCTAATTTATCTAACATAGTCGTTTTTCTGTGCGCAAAAATAGCTATTTTAGTTGTCAATTAAAAGGATCCCACCCATGAAATACCTATCTGTCCTGTTTTGCGCAATCAGTATCACAGGATTTAGCCAAAAAATTCACTACAAATCGGTTTTAGTAGACACGCACAATGATGCTGTAACAGCCTGTATCGAAAAAAAAGTAAGTTTTGACCAAGACCTAACCGGCATCAATCATTCCGACTTAAAAAGATTCAAGGAAGGCGGATTGGATTATCAATTGTTTTCTATTTGGTGTGATGGCGAAAAAGTAAAACCATATGCATGGGCCATGCGTGAGATGGACACGATGGATGCAGTGGCTGCAAGGAACCCAGATAAAATAGTAGTTGCTAAAGATTGGAAAACAATGAATGCTGCATTAAAAGCGGGTAAAATTGTAGCACAGTATGGTGTAGAAGGTGGACACATGATTGAGGACGATATTAACAGATTGGATACATTTTATAATCGTGGTGTACGTTACATGACATTGACTTGGAACAATTCGCCAACTTGGGCAAGCTCTCATGCAGATGAAAAAAATTCAACCTATACTGGCCAAAAAGGGCTAACTAGTTTTGGCAAGACAATTATTGCGCGCATGAATCAATTAGGTATTATCGTGGATATTTCTCATGTTGGGGAAACAACATTTTGGGATGCGATCAATACCACTACAAAACCTGTGATTGCATCTCATAGCAATGCTTATAGTATTTGTCCAGTATCTAGGAATTTAAAAGACGATCAAATTAAAGCCATCGGAAAAAATGGGGGTGTGATTTGCTTGAATTTTTTCTCGGGATTTGTGGACAGTAATTTTAGCAAAAAAGATATGGCATTTAGAAAAGCACATGGAGCAGAAGTTGACTCTCTATTAGCTACTGGCATTCAGAGAGAATACGCTTACACCTTGTTATCTGATAAGTATAAAACCGAAAGTGAAGCCATTAAGCCTACCATTGAACAATTGATGCAACACTTTGATCATATTGTGCAATTAATTGGCATTGACCATGTAGGTATTGGCTCTGACTTTGATGGCATTAATTCAGCCCCACAAGGATTGAGTACGGTACTAGATTATCCTAATTTCAGCAAAGCATTAATCGCTAGAGGCTATTCCAATAAGGAGATCAAAAAAGTATTGGGTGGTAACTTCTTGAGAGTGTATCGTATGAATAACCCTGATTAAAAAATAAGGTTTATTCATACTTTGTCTTATGATTTATTTAAAAAAATAAGATTTTTTTAAAATTCGTATGCATAACCCTGATTAAAAAATAAGGTTTATTAAACTTATTCATTAAAACTTTGTCAAATAACAAAGACAAATTTGAAAAATAATATTATACTATTATCCGCCTTTATGTTGTTTATTAGTTGTCAAAAAACAAATAATACAACAAACAATACAAGTGTTTCAAATCTTGTGACTAGCCCAGCTATAGCTAATCAAATAAAATTCACTGGAAATGGGTTTGCGCATAATGGACTATACCCTAAATTATACACTTGTGATAGCTTAGGCATTTCTCCAGGTTTACAGTGGTCAAATGCACCAACAACTACTACTAGTTATGCCATAACAATGTATACCATACCTCCTACTGGAGAAAAGCATGTCTATATAGTACTTTATAATATTCCGGCTACAGCAATGTCAATTCCTGACAATTCCAAATCGATTGGAATCTTCGGCATAAATACCGTAGATGGGAAAACGACCTATACCCCTCCTTGCTCTCAAGGTCCAGGGGCAAAAGTTTATGTTTTAACTTTATATGCATTAAATGCACCACCTACTTTTTCAGTACCTTCTAACCAAGTTACCATGGCTATTTTACAAGCCAGTATGAAAAATAAAATTATAGACAGCGCAGTCATGAGCGTTACCTATACAAGACCTTAATTATGAAAAATCTACTAAATTATTTTATTGTAATCTTGTTTTTATTAAGCACAAAAGCAATGGCCCACGAGGGCGGACATTACGCTAATGGCAATAACATCGTATTGAATACATGGAAGTTGAAATCGGGCGAATTCATTCAAGGAAATTTTTCATTTGCCAAAGAGGATAAAATCTTTCTTGAACAAGAAGGTGGCCAAATCAAGTCTATATATATCAATGATCTAAGTGTTCAAGATCAAAAATTAGCAAGATTCAAGATTGCGCGATACGCACAATTTAATGATGTTTATTTGAATACGAATCAGGATACAAGTTATCCTCTATCAAAATTCCTCCCATTATGTATCATCGCTTTATTATTATGGATTGTTTACACATTCAATAAAGCACTGATCCATGTTTATATTTTAAATTCAAAAATTGGGTCAGCAGCTTTTAGTGTATTTTTTATTTTTTCCGTTTTAATTGCTTGTAGTAAATCAACCACAACTAATTCAAATACTACGACTACTAACCCTATAGTCATTCCTATTACAGTGACCATTCCTAAAACTAGTCTTGTATTCATGGATTCCGCATTTGCCGCATTTAAACCTAGTATTAGTACTAGCTGGGATGATACCTATTTTTATATTGCATCTTCTGGAATCCCTAATCACAATATGATGATTGGTATCACAAATTGGCAACAACAAGTTCCAATCACACAACCTTATAATGGATCAAATAGTTGGTCTATTCCCTTACAACCAGTCTATGCAACCACTCCATTAAGTACTAAGACCAACTTAATGAAAGGGGCTGTTGCGGTGGCAGTGAATGGCATAGCCATTTTCAATGCTTTAAATAATAGAGGAGAGGATTCCTATAAAATTGGGGAATTGGATAATTGGGGCGGGCATTGTGGAAAAGGAGATGATTATCATTATCATGCTGCACCTATGCATTTATCTAGTTTAAATGGCCTCAAGCCTATCGCATTTGCAGTAGATGGCTTCCCTGTCTATGGTACAAAAGAACCTGATGGCGCGAGTATGATTGCCCTGGATACTTGTCATGGACATAATGGAACAAATGGACTATACCACTATCATGGAACAACCGATTACCCTTATGTGATTGGTGCTTTAAAAGGCAAAGTTACACTTGATCCCGCTACAACTGCACCAGAAAATCAAGTGATCCCACAAGCATTTACAAAACCAGTTCGGCCTGCCACTACTCCATTAAGTGGAGCAGCAATCACAGATTTTGCAGCTGTAGGGACAAATGGATATTTGCTTACTTATAAAAGAGGTACTAAAAATGGATATGTAAAGTATAGTTGGGATCTAACTAATAAATATACTTTTATCTTGACAGATACTTCAGGCATTGCTGTTACAAATACCTACCAGAGGTAATCCAAAAGCATTTAGATTCGATAATGCTAAAACTTAAGTAATTTTTCCATCATCTCTTCTAAGCGATCATTGGCCATGTATTGCTTTTCTAAAGTTTTATTGAATGGAATAGGCGTGTCCAAAGATGCGCATCGCATAATCGGTGCATCTAAATATTCAAAACAATGCTCTGCAACCCATGCGCTAATTTCACCACCGATGCCTCCTGTTAAATTATCTTCGTGTAAGAGCATCAATTTACCTGTTGCTTTTACCGCCAATTCAATTGCAGTATAATCCAATGGTGATAAGGTTCTTAAGTCTAAGATATAAATAGATTGATCTGTATGTGCTTGTTGATATGCTTTTGCCCAAAGCACCCCCATACCATAGGTAATGATGGTAGCATCTGTGCCTTCATGTAGCATATGTGCTTTACCAATTTCAATTTGATACATCGCATCCGGAATGGCTTCCTCCATACTTCTATACAAAGCCTTATGCTCAAAATATAAAATAGGATTGGGTTCTGCCAATGCAGCAATTAATAAACCTTTCGCATCGGTTGGATTAGATGGATACACTACTTTCAATCCTGGTACATGTGTAAACCAAGCTTCATTGGATTGAGAATGAAAAGGACCTGCACCCACGCCGCCACCTGTAGGCATACGCACCACTACGTCGGCGTTTTGTCCCCAACGGTAATGCATCTTTGCTAAATTATTGACAATTTGATTGAAGGCAACTGTTACGAAATCTGCGAACTGCATTTCCACTACCGACTTCATCCCTTCCATACTTAACCCTAGTGCAGCACCTATAATGGCACTTTCACAAATAGGCGTATTGCGTATTCTTTGTTTCCCAAATTGATCTACAAATCCTTCTGTTATTTTAAATGCCCCACCATACTCCGCAATATCTTGTCCCATGATAATCATCTCTGGATATTTTTCCATCGACTGTCTCAATGCATCACTGATTGCCTCTATAAATCTTTTATTCGTTTTTTGTGTTGACTCAACCAAACTGAAATCTGGAATGGTGTTTTCTGGAATCGGTGCAAACACATCCACTAATTCAGCTGCAATTGAAGGCTCAAATATTTCTGGCTCCATGGCTTTTCTTAGATCCGCTTCCATTTGATCTTTAAATCGGTTACGGATATCTGCCACTTGCATTTCTGTAAGTACATTTTCTTGCACCAAGAATTGCTCGTAATTTTTGATTGGATCTTTTAAAGCCCATGTTTCCATCAAATGTTTTGGTACATATTTTACCCCACTCGCTTCCTCATGTCCACGCATTCTGAACGTATCGCATTCAATTAAATAAGGTTTCTGTTGATTGATGCAATAGTCGCGTACCCCTTTTACAGTTTGATATACTTCCAAAATATTATTACCATCAATACGAATCCCTTCCATGCCATAGCCCTTTGCGCGGTCTACTAAATGATCGCATTTATATTGTTCATTGGTTGGTGTACTCAAGCCATAGCCATTGTTTTCGATGATGAAAATAACTGGCAAATCCCAAACAGCAGCCACATTCAATGCTTCGTGAAAGTCACCTTCGCTTGTTCCTCCATCTCCAGTGAATGCCATACTTGCTTTTAACTGACCTCTTTGTTGATAAGCCAATGCCACCCCATCCGCAATCGCTAGTTGAGGGCCTAAATGAGAAATCATACCACATACATGGTGTGCTTTGCTACCAAAATGAAAACTTCTTTCTCTGGCTTTACTATAACTACTTCTATCGCCTTGCCATTGTTTGAATAAGTCTATCAAAGGCATTTTGCGTGAAGTAAACACACCTAAATTTCGGTGTAAAGGCATAATCCATTCGGTAGGATCCATCGCTAATGTAGCGCCCACAGCAATTGCCTCTTGTCCAATGCCGCTAAACCATTTGCTAATTTTCCCTTGCCTAAGTAAGACCAACATTTTCTCTTCAATCATCCTTGGCCATAAAATGGACTCGTATAAATGAATTAACTCCTCATTACTAAGGCTACCGCGTTTATATTCCATTAGTCTTTAGAATTCAACTTGCTCAATAATTTCAACATTTCTAAATATAACCAAACCAAGGTCACTAGTAAACCAAATGCACCATACCATTCCATATACTTTGGTGCGCCCATCTCTGCCGCTTTTTCGATCGCATCAAAATCTAATAATAAATTCAATGCAGCGATACATACAATAAATAAGCTAATGCCAATACTCAATGGAGAACTATCAAAAGCAAAACCCATTTCAAAACCAAACATGCCTGCAATCCATACAATCAAATAAAATAAACCAATCCCCATGGTGGCAGACATAATAATGGATCTTAGTTTATTGGTTACTGTAATGATTCTAAAATTATATAAGAAGAACATGGCAACAGCCACGCCTAATGTTAAACCAACTGCATGTAAAATAATGTTTGGATAATTTTTAGCAAACATGGCATTGAAAAATGCACTGATGCCTCCAATGAACAATCCTTCTAAAATACCATATGCTGGCGTGATATAACCAGCCCATTGTGGTTTAAAAATCACCACCAATGCCAAGACCAAGCCACCAATTGCACCTGTAATCATTAAAGTGGTTGCTGTGTTGGTATTGCCTTCTGCATAGACATTCCAAACATACATCGCCGAGGCCATCACCATCAATAATAAGAAACCGAATTTGTTAATTGTACCTCTTACACTCATTGTGCCAAATGCATTCGCATTGTCGTGTAATGATTTGTCAAATATTTTTTCTGTTAAGGTTGGATTACCTGTTTTAAATGTGGACATAATTTTAAATTTTTGCTACTATAAAAATACAAAATTGCAACGAAACGCCCTCTTTATTAATTGTTAATCCTTTATTTTTTCAAGCCAGGATAAGCGTCTAAACGAGCAAATTGGTATTGATTGCTGGATTTAAGCAATTGTATGAATTCAAGAAGCTGCGCAGAATCGGCTTCGTTTCTAAACATATGATCGTGCATTAATACCACTAAATGATTCTTGGTTTTATTGGCTTTCTGGGCAAACATACTATCCACCATCTTGGCCATATCAGCAGCAGATTGTATAGGACGCCCCCTTTTAGTATAATTCCATTCTAGGTCCCAGCCTACCACATCGAATCCAGCGCTATCCAACTTATTCAATAAAGGACGAACCAATTTACTAGAAAAACGAATGCTATCTGTTCTCCATCCATTGTTACCTGGTAAACGAACAATATGATTGGTTGTTTCTAAGACATCCGCTCCATGTATGAAATCTGCTAATGCTGTATCTGGCTGTTTGTAAAACAACACATATTTACCATATGTATGTGTGAAAGTATGGTTGCATAATAAAAACAAATCAGGGCGACTAAGAATACGATTGTATAATTTTTTTCCCCAATTGGACCTTGATTGGTGTAATCCAATTTGAAAAAATGTTGCTTTTACATTTTCATTTTCGCATATTGAAATACAAGCCGAAGTACCAAACAAGGGCCCATCGTCAAAACTTAGGTATAGGTATTTGGTGTTACTATCCAATGGACTTTGAGAGAAGTCCTGTTCCTGCACAATTGTTTGCACAATAGGTTGTCCTGACTGTCTTATTGATGGCTCAATAGCACTGTACCAAAGCATAAAACATTGGCTAATCAGGTAAAAAAGGGACCAAATGGACATAAAACATTGATATTGAAGGCGCAAACTTAGTCAAGAAAATAGAATAATCCGATAAAAGATGTGGTTTTAGAGGCGATGCTTTGTAACTTTGTCATCCAATTGATACATATGCAAGAAGAAGTTGTTTTACAGGATGTCGTAATCAAATTTGCTGGTGATAGTGGAGATGGTATGCAGTTAACTGGCCAGCAATTTACCAATAATACCGCCTTACTAGGAATTGATTTAGCGACTTTCCCAGATTTTCCAGCGGAGATCAGGGCCCCTATCGGTACCCTTCCAGGTGTGAGTGGATTTCAAATTCATTTTAGTTCTAATCCTGTATATACTCCGGGGGATACTTGTGATGTACTAGTGGCGATGAATGCTGCTGCATTAAAAGTGAATTTAAAAGGATTAAAAAAAGGCGGAAAAATTATTGCGAATATTGAAGGATTTGATGCAAAAAATTTAAGACTTGCTGCATATCCAGAAGGAATCAATCCTTTAGAAGATGGTAGCTTAGATGGTTATGAATTAACCAAAGTGGATATCACAAAATTGACAAGAGAAGCATTAAAGTCCAATACAGAATTAGGCACCAAAGAACGTGATCGTGCAAAGAACATGTTTGTGCTTGGTTTAATTTATTGGTTGTACAATAGAAACTTAGATAACACCATTGATTTCTTAGAAGAGAAATTTGGTAAGAAAGAAAATATTTTAAAGAGTAATATTGATGTATTGAAAGCAGGTTACTACTATGGTGAAACTGCTGAATTATTCAATGCAAGGTATAAAGTAGAAAAATCAAAGATGGAGCCAGGTACTTACAGAAGTATCATGGGCAATCAAGCACTATCAATGGGTTTAATTGCAGCTTCACAAAAAAGTGGTCTGCCTTTATTCCTTGGATCTTATCCCATTACACCTGCTTCTGATATCTTACACGAATTGAGTAAGTATAAAAACTTTGGGATTAAAACTTTCCAGGCAGAAGATGAAATTGCAGGAATTACTGCTGCAATAGGCGCAAGCTATGGTGGATCGATTGGATTGACTACCACTTCTGGACCAGGTATGGCATTAAAGACAGAAGCAATTGGTTTGGCGACGATGTTAGAGATTCCTTTGTTGATTATCAATATTCAAAGAGGTGGCCCATCCACTGGCTTACCCACTAAAACAGAGCAAAGTGATTTGATGCAAGCCTATTATGGTCGTAATGGAGAAGCACCGATTCCTGTATTAGCAGCATCTACCCCAAGCGATTGTTTCTTTATGGCTTTTGAAGCAGTGAAAATTGCTTTACAACATATGACACCGGTGATTCTTTTAAGTGATGGCTATATTGCCAATGGTGCAGAGCCTTGGAAATTTCCAGCTGCTGCCGATTTGCCTGCGATTGAAGTAAAATTCAAAACAAGCTTAGCAGAAGGAGAAGAAAAATTCTTGCCCTATAAAAGAGATGAAAAACTAGCAAGACCTTGGGCGATTCCTGGTACTGCAGGATTAGAGCATCGAATTGGTGGTATCGAAAAACAACACGAAACGGGTAACGTAAGCTATGATCCAGAGAACCATGAATTCATGGTAAAAATGAGACAGGCTAAAGTAGATAAAATAGCAGATTACATTCCATTGCAAACAATTGATAGTGGTGCAGCAAAAGGAAAAGTGTTGGTGCTTGGATGGGGTTCTACTTATGGTACAATTAAAAGTGCTGTATTGCAATTACAAAGTCAAGGCAAGTCTGTAAGTCATGCCCACATTAAGTATATGCGCCCATTCCCAAAAAACTTAGGCGAAATTTTAGCTGGGTTTGAAACCATTTTAATTCCAGAAATTAACAATGGTCAATTGATTAAAATAATCAGAGACAAATATTTGGTGGATGCAAAAGCCTATAATAAAATCATGGGTATTCCAATTACAAAACTAGAATTGGTTACCGCGATTGAATCTTACTTATAATAAAAAAAGCGCCTCTATTTTTGAGGCACTTTTTTTATACTTTCAAGTTTTCCTATTTCTTAGCTGCGTTTTTCTTGGTTTCTTTTTCGTGGTATTTGCAAAATTCGGTGATGCCACAGCTATCGCATTTTGGACTTCGTGCCAAGCAAGTATACCTGCCATGTAAGATGAGCCAATGATGTGCTTTATGCACTAATTCCGATGGTATATTTTTGATTAATCCTTTCTCCACTGCCAATGGCGTGGTTGCTGTCATAGGCACCAGTCCAATTCTCCTACTCACTCTAAACACATGGGTGTCGACCGCCATATTGGGTTGCTGATCAATCACACTGGTAATGACGTTGGCTGTTTTTCGACCTACACCGGGCAACTTTACTAAATCCTCAATCGTCATAGGCACTGCTCCATTGAATGTGGAAATCAATAACAGACTCATGCCAATAAGGTGTTTTGTTTTATTGTTGGGATAGGAAATGCTTTGGACCAAAGGAAATAAATCGTCGAAACTAGCTTTGGACATGGTTTCTGGATTCGGATATTTTTTAAATATACCTGGTGTTGTTAAGTTCACACGCTTGTCGGTGCATTGCGCAGAAAGAATCACCGCTACCAATAATTGAAACGGATTGTCATACGTCAATTCTGTTTCAGCTAAAGGCACATTGGCTAAAAAATAATCAATGACTCCTTGATAACGTGCTTGTCTTTTCATGCAAAGGGATGCTTATTTTTTCTGCTCAGCACTTTTTGCAAAAGTGTCCTCAAATAAATAGACTTCCTCCCCTTCTCTTCTTAAAAGGTAGCGCTCTCTTGCATATTTTTCGACTGCACCTGGATTGCTTTGTAAATTATTCAGCTGTTCTTGTGTCGTTGAAATTTCTTTTTCATAATACCCTTTGGCTTGTTCTAATTTTTCCAATTCAGCTGCTCTATCTCTTTGAAGAAAAAAATTGCGTTGATCAAAAAAAAGCATCCATAATACAAAAGCCAAGCAAGCTATAAAATAGCGATTGGCCACAAATGGAATTAATTTTTTCAATGTTTGCATAAAAAAAGATTGAACTATTTATTACCAAACTTCAATTTACCCTTTGTTGGGAAAAATGCAGTTTCGCCTAATTGCTCCTCAATACGAATTAATTGATTGTACTTTGCCATACGATCGGAACGAGATGCAGAACCTGTCTTAATTTGACCACAGTTCAATGCAACCGCTAAATCTGCAATGGTATTGTCCTCTGTTTCACCACTTCTGTGTGACATCACAGTGTTGTAGCCATTATTTTGTGCTAAGCTCACTGCATTGATTGTTTCAGTAAGTGTACCAATTTGATTCACTTTAACCAATAAACCATTTGCGATTTTCTTGTCAATACCAGTTTGTAAACGATTCACATTGGTTACAAATAAATCGTCTCCAACCAATTGACATTTGCTTCCGATGGTATCTGTTAAATTCTTCCAGCCAGCCCAATCATCTTCAGCCATACCATCTTCTATAGATATAATTGGATATTTCTTCACCCAGCTCTCCCAGTATTTTACCAATTGGTCTGAACTCATTTCTTTTCCAGAACTTTTATGGAACACATATTTCTTTTTCTTCGCATCCCATAATTCACTATTAGCAGCATCCATTGCAATTGCAATTTGCGTACCTGTTTTATAACCAGCAGATTGTATCGCTTCTAAAACTGTTTCAATCGCTTCTTCGTTGCTCTGAATATTTGGAGCGAATCCACCTTCGTCTCCTACATTGGTGCTATATCCTTTTTTCTTTAAAGTGCTTTTTAATTGATGGAAGATCTCTACACCCCAACGTAAACCTTCGCTGAAGCTAGGTGCGCCAATAGGCATGATCATGAACTCTTGGAAATCAATTTTATTATCTGCGTGTGCGCCGCCATTTAAAATATTCATCATTGGCATTGGCAATGTTCTCGCATTCGTACCGCCGATGTATCTGTACAAAGGTAAATTCGCTTCTTCGGCTGCTGCTTTTGCAACCGCCATACTTACTGCTAAAATAGCATTTGCACCTAATTTGCTTTTATTTGGCGTACCGTCTAAATCAATCATCACTTGATCGATTGCAGCTTGAGATGTAATATCAAAACCAATCAATGCATCAGCAATACTTGTGTTCACATTTTTCACCGCTTTTAAAACACCTTTACCTAAGTATTTCTTTTTATCGTTGTCTCTTAATTCAGCCGCTTCATGAATACCAGTACTTGCACCACTTGGAACAGCGGCACGACCCATTGCACCATCGTCTTTTAATACATCCACCTCTACGGTTGGATTTCCTCTACTATCTAAAATCTGTCTTGCGTGTACTTCGATAATGTAACTCATAATTGGATATTTTATTCTAAAAAATTAAATGCTGTTTGTTTGCGCAATTTACACCCATTTTTTTTAATGGGTAAGCAATTTGAAAATTTCTTCTAAACTTGTTGTTTGCGTCAGCGATTCAATGGATTGATCGGCCACTAACTTGCCCTGATGTAAAATCAAGACCCTATCTGAAATGGCGGCCACTTCTTGTAAAATATGGGATGAAAATAAAATCATCGCATTTTTACTGAGTGATTGAATCAACCCTCTAATTTCAATCAACTGATTTGGATCCAAACCAGCAGTGGGCTCATCCAATAAAATTAATTCAGGCTGGTGTAAAATTGCTGCAGCAATACCTACTCTTTGCTTAAATCCTTTAGATAAGAAACCAATTTTTTTATGCTGCATGGATTGTAATCCTGTTTGCGCAATCACTTCTTCTATTCTTTTAGTTGGAGAAGGGATAGCGTGTACAGTCGATAGAAAATTTAAATACTCAACCACAAATAAATCTTCATACAAAGGATTGGACTCTGGTAAATAACCAATCTTTTTTTTATAAGCGACTTCGTCTTTTTGAACATCCATTCCAGATAACTGAATAGATCCAGCATCTGGACTTAGACAGCCAGCAATCATTTTTAAAGTGGTACTCTTGCCTGCACCATTTGGCCCGAGAAAGCCAACAATCTCTCCTGGCTTTAGGGTAAAACTCAGGGGTTCAACTGCTATGAATTGATCAAATTTTTTGGAGATGGCTTTTACATTCAATGACATACTCAAAAGTAAAGCATTATTCTAGATCTTGAGAACTTACGGGCAATTGATCATACTCCCCTTTAAAAGCATAGTAGCCAAAAATGAAGAAGCCAATGCAAATAGGTGTGAAGATAGTCAGGATAATCACCCACTGTAAAGTCACATTGGATTTTGTTAAACTAGAAGCTGCAGTAATTTTTTGAATGGCTTGCGATGCTAGGAACCATATAATAGCTGGTGCTAAAAACATCCAAACCAGCCCTAGTATTTTTTTAATTGTATTCATGTTTATTTTTTGATTAGTCCATGACTTCTTTATCTACCCTATTTGTTAAATAAATGACCCCAATGAATAAACAAATAGAGGCAACACCAATTGGATACCATAAACCAGCTAGTGGGTCTCCTGCAGGATTGTCTGCTGTTTTTGTCAACTCCACAATCAAGGTACCCAAGAAAGGTACCAAGCCGCCAAACACCCCATTACCAATATGATAAGGTAAGGACATAGAAGTGTAACGAATTTTAGTTGGGAATAATTCCACTAAGAAGGCTGCAATTGGACCATAGACCATCGTGACATAAAGGATCTGCACAAAAACCAACCAAATTAAATTCCAATAGGTCGTATGATCTAATGTCTTTTCTACCACTATATTTGGTTTTAAAGAGGCAGCAGCAATGGTCACTTCCGATATTTTTGTGGCATCCAAAACAGTCCCTTTTGCAGGTTTTAATTTGACTTGAATGGTGTCTAATTTTGTGAAATCCCCCCTATTGGCTTGGGTATATTGAATACTTCCAGCACTTGCGTCATCAATAATATTAGTCAAATGTATTGTATCTGTTTTGGTATAACTAAATACAGCTCCATCTGTATACGCTGTGTCTATTTTTTGTACCAGATATAATTTTGTGCCATCTTTCACATCAACAGATGCTAATTTTTCTGAAACAATTGTATGTGCTATATCGATTTTTTCGGTTCTATTTTTTGCATTGGTTGCATCTAAAAAATATTGATAAATGGGTCTATAAGTGAGTATGCCCGCTAGCATCCCGAACATCATGATCCACTTTCTTCCGATTCTGTCACTTAAATAACCAAACACCACAAAGAAAGGCGTGGCAAATAAAATGGCCCATAACATTAAATTTCTGGATTGTACAAATTCAACTTTACAAACGGTCTCAATAAAACTTTGTGCGTAAAACTGCCCAGTATACCAAATCACACCTTGCCCCATCACGGCACCAAACAAGGCTAATAAAACCATTTTAAAATTGGCTTTATGTCCAAAACTTTCTTTTAAGGGATTGGTAGATGTTTTGCCCTCTGATTTTAATTTAGTGAACATGGGTGATTCACTCATTTTCATTCTAATGACAATGGACACGCCTACTAAAACAATCGACATCCAAAATGGATACCTCCATCCTCCCCACTCTGCACCGAATGCTTCCACACCCTGATTCGATCTAATCAATATAATCACACCCAATGCCAAAAACAATCCTAAAGTAGCTGTGGTCTGAATCCAGCTTGTCCAAAAACCTCGTCTATTTGCAGGTGCATGTTCTGCGACATAAGTAGCTGCACCGCCATATTCTCCACCCAATGCCAATCCTTGTACCAATCTTAAAATCAATACTAAAATGGGTGCCGCCCACCCAATGGTTGCAAAGCCAGGCACTAAACCAATTGCAAAAGTAGAACCACCCATCAACACCAAGGTCAATAAAAAAGTATACTTACGTCCAATAATATCTCCTAGTCTTCCAAACACCAATGCGCCAAATGGTCGTACAATAAAGCCCGCAGCGAAAATGGCGAGTGTACTTAAAAGTGCCGAAGTGCCTGCGTCTGAAGGAAAGAACTGTTTTGAAATAATGGTGGCTAGCATACCAAAAATGTAAAAATCATACCATTCAATTAGGGTTCCAACAGAAGACGCACCAATCACCAAACTAATTTTACTAGGCTTTATGTCCAAACTCATATTTTAATTATTTAATTGCTGCAATTCAAGTTAAATCAATCAAGTTAAAAAATGTAAATTTGGAACACTAATTTTAAATCTGACCTATGTCATATCCATACCAAATTAAAGACCTTGCAGGCTACCACGAGGCCTATCAAAAAAGCATACAAGATCCTGATGCTTTTTGGGGAGAGGTGGCCGAACATTTTACTTGGCATAAAAAATGGGATAAAGTATGTGATTGGAATTTTAAAGACCCTTCCATTAAATGGTTTGTGGGTGGTCAATTAAATATTACTGAAAATTGTTTGGACAGGCACTTAGCGACTATCGGAGATAAGCCTGCTATTATTTGGGAACCAAATGATCCAGAAGAGCAACATCGTACACTTACTTATAAGCAACTACATTTAAAAGTATGTCAGTTTGCACAAGTCTTATACAATAATGGTGTGAAGAAAGGCGACCGTATTTGTATCTACATGGGTATGATTCCTGAATTAGCCATTGCAGTATTGGCATGCGCAAGAATAGGCGCCATTCATAGTGTGATTTTTGGCGGTTTCTCTGCACAAAGTATTGCGGATCGTTTAGAAGACGCGAAAGCAAATTTTATTATCACCTGCGATGGGGCTTTTAGAGGTGCAAAGGATATTCCATTAAAAGCTGTGATAGACGACGCCTTAATTGGCAACCATACTGTGAAGCATGTGATTGTTTGCACAAGAACAAGAACTGCTGTGTCTATGTTACAAGGAAGAGATGTTTGGTGGGAGGATGAAATTAAAAAAGTAGAAGCTGAGGGTATTCAATTTGTTCCAGCAGAAGTGATGGAGGCAGAAGATCCTTTATTCATTTTATATACTTCGGGATCTACAGGAAAACCGAAAGGCGTCGTGCATAGTGTTGCTGGGTATATGGTGTACACCAATTATACTTTTGTCAATACATTCAATTATAACCCTAATGATTTATTCTTTTGTACCGCAGATATTGGATGGATTACAGGGCATAGCTATATTGTGTATGCGCCATTAAGCGCTGGTGGTACTTCTATGATGTTTGAAGGGATCCCCACTTTCCCAGACGCAGGAAGGTTTTGGGATATCATTGACAAATTCAAAGTAAATATTTTATATACCGCACCAACAGCCATTCGCTCATTGATGGGATTTGGATTAGCCCCAGTGCAGGGACATGATTTAAGTAGTTTAAAAGTGTTAGGCACCGTTGGCGAACCCATTAACGAGGAAGCTTGGAATTGGTACAACGAACATATTGGAAAAAATAAATGTCCCATTGTAGACACTTGGTGGCAAACAGAAACAGGCGGCATCATGATTTCTAATATGGCTGGAATCACCCCTGGAAAAGCAGGATGGGCAACCTACCCAATGCCAGGCATTGAACCCATTTTGGTAGATGATAAAGGAGCAGAAATTACTGAAAAGGACGAGGAAGGGATGTATCGCGGTAACTTATGTATCAAACAAGCTTGGCCTTCAACGATTAGAACAACTTACGGTGACCATGAAAGATGCAGGACCAATTATTTTGCGACTTATGACAATTTATATTTTACAGGTGATGGTGCATTCAGAAACGAAGCAGGTCAATATAGAATTACAGGACGTGTTGATGATGTATTGAATGTGAGTGGGCATAGGATTGGTACTGCAGAGGTAGAAAATGCCATTAACATGCACGCTGGCGTAATAGAGAGTGCTGTGGTTGGTTATCCGCATGACATCAAAGGGCAAGGCATTTATGCCTATGTCATTTATACAGGATCCCATGATCAAGACAGCCATGGCAGTTCAGATATGATTCGTAAAGACATCCTGCAAACAGTGACAAGAATTATTGGACCAATCGCTAAGCCAGACAAAATTCAATTTGTCACTGGCTTACCTAAAACAAGATCAGGGAAAATTATGCGTCGCATTTTAAGAAAAGTAGCGGAAGGTGCATTAAGTAATTTAGGCGATACCTCTACCTTGCTCGACCCTGCAGTAGTAGATGAAATAGTTAAAGGCGTTTTATAAATAAAAAAAGCCTCGATGATATCGAGGCTTTTTTTATGATCATTCAATTATTGATCCATTAGGCTTTTTAATTTCTTGGACAATAAGAATAAAATAATGGATGCGATCCCTGCCATGAATACAAAGAACATAAAGAACTCATGCAAGTTGGTGATTTGATATCCTGCGAAGGAAGTTGTTTTGCCATTTTCAGGATACAATGTACTAAAGACACCTGCTAATTTATTGGCAAATGCATTGGCTGTAAACCATACTGCCATTAACAAAGATGCGAATTTAAGTGGCGCTAATTTATTGAATAAAGATAGACCAATTGGCGACAAACAAAGCTCTCCAAAAGTGTGCATCATATACATACCAATTAACCAAATCATACTTACT
>Ga0209088_10000361_pt1 | contig 33111 bp, 40 predicted proteins | sample S_140625_EF_Meta_FD_187324 | JGI IMG/M metagenome (GOLD analysis project Ga0209088, IMG submission 187324) | Freshwater microbial communities from Lake Simoncouche, Canada to study carbon cycling - S_140625_EF_MetaG (SPAdes) (version 2) | ecosystem: Environmental > Aquatic > Freshwater > Lake ... | reverse complement strand
GTACTCTACTTTTTTGTTGTTGGGTATATCTACTCCGAGGATTCGTGGCATAGGGTCCGGGCTGTTTAGAAGGTGGGAAAGAGGTCGGAACTTGTGGGTTCTTAGGGGATTTGAAAGCAAAAAATTGAGTTAAGGTAAGGTTAGTATTTCCGCACCCTTTTCGGTCACCATCACGGTGTGCTCAAAATGGGCAGAAACCTTGCCATCTGCGGTCCGGGCGGTCCATCCATCGGCTCCCATAATGATCTTAGGTGAACCTAGATTGACCATGGGCTCGATTGCTAAACACATACCAGCCAATAACTTAGCACCAGTACCCGCCTTGCCAAAGTTAGGAATCTGAGGTTCCTCGTGCATTTTTCGGCCTACGCCATGGCCAACGAAGTCCCGGACGATGCCATACCCCCCTGGGCTAAGGGAGGCCTGGATGGCGGCCGAGATATCTCCTACCCTATTTCCAGGTCGGACGGCGGCGATCCCTGCGTGAAGGGCTTTTTCGGTCTCAACACAGAGAGCTTTAGCTTCAGGGCTGACCTTACCGACAGTGATGGTTCGAGCGTTGTCGCCGATAAATCCATCGCGACGAACGACGACATCTAAAGAAACTAAATCACCGTCGCGGATAATTCGGCTGGGGGATCCGATGCCGTGAACGACCTCATCGTTGAGCGAAATACAAACGTATCCCGGATAAGTTAAACCGCCGACAACATATCCGTAGCAGGCGCTTTCACAGCCGTGACGTAATAGTAAACCACGCGCGGCCGAATCTAAACCAGCGGTAGAAATTCCTGGAACCACGAGGCTGACTAAGTCCTGCAAAACACGGGCAGCGGCACTGCATGCAGCCCGCATTCGTTTTACTTCATCATCAGACTTTAAATCAATCATTCCGAAAACTTACTTAACAAAAGATTCCCAGTGGTTAGCTACCCATGCAGCTACACCGAGAAAGAAAATTGTGAGACAAATCTTGGGCATCGAACCTAAAGCAGATTCTTCCCCTCCATTACGAATACCGGATTGAGGAACGGGCAAGCTGCCAATGCGGCCTTTCTTCAAGAATCCTTCATAATTACTTTGCAGAAGATACGTTTCAATTTGGCGCATGGTGTCCAACATCACACCCACAGTGATTAGTCCACCCGTACCGCCTAAGAAACTAGCCAGACGCATCGGGAATCCTAATTGGAAGGTGAAGAGGTCGGGCATCAACGCGATAATGAGAAGGAATAACGAACCGGCCACGGTCAGACGGGTCATCACGAAGTCGAGGAACTGCGCGGTATGTTCGCCAGGACGCACTCCAAGAATGTAACCATTATTCTTTTTCAGATCGTCCGCGATTTGTACCGGACGGAACATAATAGAAATCCAGAAATAACTGAATCCGAAGATTAAGACCGCGTAGGAAATATAATGGAACCATCCTTGTGTTTGAAATACTCCTGCCCAGTCATGTAGGAAACCTAAGGTCGGCGTAAGGGTGCTTAACGGATTAAGCAACATCGGCGGAAAACTTAAAATCGCTCCCGCGAAAATCACCGGCATCACGCCCGCATAATTTACTTTAAGAGGTAAATAGTTGGATTGGGCACCATACATTTTACGGCCGACCATGCGTTGTGCATATTGAATAGATATTTTGCGAACCGCTTGGTTGATTGCCACCATCGCCGCCGTCACGAGAGCGAATAAAATAATCATACCGACGGCCTTTTCCCAGCCATGTCCACTGGCTTCAGCCGCGCCAATTTTACCACCAAACGCAACGCTTGCGAATGAGGTGATCGCCCCTGGAATATCAGCCAAAATACCGATGGTGATTAAAACGGATGTACCATTACCAATGCCGCGTTGCGTAATTTGTTCACCCAACCAAAGCATGACAATCGAACCCGCGGTTAAGAGACAAATCCCGAGAAGGACGAAAAGAGTTTTGCTTTCCATCACGACGATGGTGCCCGTGAAATTTCCGAGTCCTAAAGCCTGTCCAACTTTTCCGGGATTACAAAAAGCACCGAGCAACAAGCCCGATTGAACGATAGCGATGGCGATGGTGAGGTAGCGAGAGTACTGCGCAATTTTTTGACGACCGACATCACCCTCTTGTTGTAAACGGGCGATGGAAGGAACGACGGCTGACATCAACTGCATAATAATTGATGCGCTGATGTAAGGCATGATGCCTAAGGAGAAAATCGCACCTTTGAGCAACGCACCACCCGTGAACATATTATACATGGCGACCACTCCGCCCGATGCTTGATCGGCCATCGAGTGGTAGTAATCTAGAATGTCTTTAGGATCGATACCCGGTAACGGAATATTCGCTCCAATTCGGGCAACGAAAATAAGGGCGACCGTCGCAATAAGACGGGCCCTTAGTTCAGGTATCCTCCAGCAATTGGCGAAGGCCGAAAACATCGCGGAGGGCTGGGCGGTTATTCAGCTGCGGCAACCGCGAGCTCCACAACCTTACCACCAGCAGCTTCAATTTTCTTTTTAGCTGATTCGGAGAAACGGTGAGCGGTGACAGTGACTGCACGCGTAATTTCGCCGGTGCCTAAAACTTTAAGCAGATCGACGTTTTTACGGACGACGCGTTCAGCTTTAAGTGAAGCGAGATCGATAGTTTTGCCCTTCAAGTCTTCGATGTCGCGTAAGTTAATTACAGCGTAGTCAATGCGGTTAACATTTTTGAAACCACGGTGAGGTAAACGACGGTAAAGAGGCATTTGACCGCCTTCAAAACCTGGACGGTGACCGCCACCCGAACGCGCTTTCATACCTTTGTGACCGCGACCGGAGGTTTTACCGTGACCGGAACCGCGCCCACGACCGAGCACTTTGTGACGGTGGGTTGAACCTTTGATTTCTGGGAGAGAGTGAAGTTTCATAAGTATAATTTAAGCTTAGCTGCGAAGAGTTTTGATTTGGGCGAGAGTGCGGAGTTGAGAAAGACCATCCAATGTCGCTTTAACAATCGCTTGAGGATTATTCGATCCCATCGATTTCGAGAGAACGTCTTTTAATCCGACCACTTCGAGAACAGCACGGACACCACCACCTGCGATTAAGCCGGTACCGGGAGCAGCTGGACGAAGCATAACGACGCCGCCGTCAGCACGACCAATCACTTCATGAGGAATGGTGTTATTACGAAGATTGTAAGTAGCGAGAGCACGGTGAGCGCGATCAGTACCCTTGCGAATAGCATCAGGAACTTCTTTGGCTTTACCATAACCTACGCCGACGCGACCTTTGCCGTCACCGGCAACCACGAGGGCCGCAAAATTAAAACGACGGCCACCCTTAACCACTTTTGAACAGCGGTTAACGTGGACGACTTTGTCATTGAATTCAGAAGCAGCAGCTTCGTTGCGATTATCGCGACGAGGTGGGCGACCTTGGCCACCGCCTTGGCCACCTTGACCACGACGATTTCCTTGGCCACGACGATCTCCGCCTTGATTAGCAGGTGCATTAGCAGGCGCATTAGTAGGGGCCGGCGCGGGTGATGCCGCTGCATTATTGGTTTCTTCGCTCATGTAATTTTAGAAAATAAGTCCGGCTTTACGCACGGCGTCAGCAAATGATTTAACCGCTCCGTGGTAGCGACGACCTGCGCGGTCGAAGACCAGTGTGGTGAGGCCAGCAGCTTTTGCTTTTTCACCGAAAGCAACTCCGAAGTCCGCAGCACCTGCCACTGAAGGGCGAAGTTTTTTGCCACGTAATTCTTTGGAAGTGGTCGATGTCGCAACGAGCGTTACACCACGATCATCGTCGATCGCTTGAGCGTAGAGATGCAGGTGGGTTAACTTTAAAGCGAGGCGAGGACGGGCGGAGGTACCACGTACTGCTTTACGAATGCGCCAGCGGCGCTTCTGCATGAGTAAGTTCTTTTTGGAAAGTTTCATAAATAAAAACGTTAAAGAAATTAAGCAGTCTTCTTGCCTTCCTTACGGCGGACGAATTCGCCTTCAACGCGAACACCCTTACCTTTGTAAGGCTCAACAGGTTTGTAGAGTTTGATGGAAGCAGCGACTTGACCAACCATATGGCGATCGGGACCGCTGATGACGAGCTTAGTGCCGTCGGTCACCACGACATTAACGCCCGCCGGAATGGTGTAACGAATGGGGTGAGAATAGCCTAAAGCTAAATCTAAAATATTACCCTTGAGGATGGCTTTGAAACCAACGCCTTCGATGAGTAAAGTTTTGGAGTAACCTTTTTCAACGCCTTCAACCATATTACGGATGATAGCGCGAGTGGTGCCAAAGAGAGCAGCGGCTTCTTTTTTCTCACTCAGATCAGCAACCTGGACGACAGATTTGTCGACCGTAACTCCGATTTGAGAGGGAAATTTATGTGTGAGTTTCCCTTTGGGACCTTCAACAGAAACGGTTTGTCCAGACACCGCTACTTTTACGTTAGCGGGGAAATTGACGGGTTGTTTACCAATGCGTGACATAGATTTAAGTATTGAGGGTTGAGGGTTACCAGACTTTGGCGAGGAGTTCGCCGCCAACTTTTTGGCGACGGGCTTCAGCATCAGTCATGACGCCGCGCGAGGTGGTGAGAATAGAAACTCCCATGCCACCAATCACTTTGGGCACAGATGAGTAACCGGCATAAACACGGCGACCAGGAGTGGACACGCGTTCGATGCTGGTGATCGCAGGTACGCCCGAGACGTACTTGAGAGTTAATTCAAGAGCAGGCTTTTCATCGCGCTCAACCTTGCGGAAATGAGCGACGTAACCAGACTCAGTAAGAATACGAGCAACACCTTCGCGGAGGCGTGACCATTGGATCACGACTGTGGGGCGTTCGGCCTTAGAGGCGTTGCGGATGGAGGTCAGAAAATCTCCGATTGTATCGTTGGATGCAGACATGTTCGTAGTTTTCGTGGGTTACCAGGAGGCTTTAGTGACACCGGGAATTTGACCACCAAGGGCCAATTCACGGAAGGTGATACGGGAAAGGCCGAACTTGCGAATGAACGCACGAGGACGACCAGAAATTGCACAGCGATTCTTATGACGAACGCGAGAGGAGTTGCGGGGCAGCTTGGTCAACTTGCGTTGAGCTGCATAAAACTCTTCTTCGGTGGTCTTCGGACTCGCGAGAATCTTTTTAAGCTCCGCACGTTGAGTTGCATATTTTGCAACTAAGCGTTGGCGCTTAAGGGAGCGTTGAATGACGGACTCTTTTGCCATACTAGTATTTTTTTATGATAAAGGTTAGGCCTTCGCGGCGGTAGCGGCTGCTTCGGTGGCAGCGGAGGAACGACGGAATGGCATGCCGAGCATACGCAAGAGTTCACGGCCTTCATCATCGGTATTCGCCGTAGTCACGATGACTACGTCCATACCAATATTGGCGCGTTGGGATCCATCAGCCTGAGTTTCAGGGAAGATGGTGTGGTCGGTGATACCGAGAGAATAATTACCACGACCGTCGAGACGGTTAGAGGTACCACGGAAGTCGCGAATCATGGGAAGGGCTACTGCGGTTAGGCGGAGATAGAATTCCCACATGCGAGGTCCACGTAAAGTGACCATGCAACCGAGAGGCATGCCTTGACGAACTTTGAAATTCGCCACGCTCTTGCTGGCGCGGGTGATGACAGGTTTTTGACCTGAAAGTTTTGTTATCTCTTTGACGACTTCAGCCATGTGGCCTTTGTCAGCTTCCGCTTTGAAAGCAGAGTTGAGAACGATCTTCGTCAAGTTAGGTACTTGGTGAACATTCTTGTAGCCGCGAGCTTTGAGGAGCTCAGGAACGACCTTCTCGAGATAAACCTTTTTTAGATAGGGCTTGGACATTTGAGTGAAAATTTCTCGGGGGGTTTCGTGGTATTATTTAGTGGCCTTCGCTTTTTTAGCGGCAGGCTTTTTGCTTTGGCGGGCATCCCAGAGTGCGACCAGCATCACATTAGAGCGGTGAATGGTTGCTTCCTTCTCGGTGATACCACCGGTACCATCTTGGGCACGCTTGAGGTGGCGCTTAACGAGGTTGAGGCCTTTTACAGTGACGCGCTCATCAGCACGATCGTAAGTAAGAATTTCGCCGCGTTTGCCTTTTTCGGCACCGGCGATGATGACAACTTCGTCACCCCTTTTGATATCAGTCTTAGACATGGTAATTAGAGAACCTCGGGAGCGAGGGAAATGATTTTCATGAAGTTTTTGCCGCGGAGTTCGCGCGCAACAGGCCCGAAGATACGGGTGCCTTTAGGATTACCATTGTCGTCGAGAATCACGACGGCGTTGGTATCGAAACGTAAGTAGCTGCCGTCGTTACGACGAATCGGAGCCACGGTACGCACGATCACGGCGCGGACGACACTACCCTTTTTGCATTGAGCATCAGGGGTGGAATCTTTGACGGAACAAATAATCACATCACCGATACCAGCAGTGTCTTTGATTTGGCCGAGACGGCGAATCATCTGCACTTGGCGGGCACCTGTGTTGTCGGCTACGTCGAGCCTGGAAAGCATTTGAAGCATATTAAAAAGTATTAGAGGATTATTCGGCTGATTGGATAGCTACTTTCGCAGCTTCGACGATGCGAACGATGCGCCAGCGCTTTAATTTGGAAAGCGGACGGGTTTCCATGATTTCAACTTTGTCGCCTACCTTGCACTCATTCTTTTCATCATGGGCGTGTAAGACGGTACGACGTTTTACTTCTTTGCCGTAGACAGGGTGAAGAACGGTAAATTGACAATTTACTTTCACGGACTTGTCGCCCGAACGGGTGGCAACAAAACCGATGAGGTTTTTACGATTGGATCGTGACTCAGACATGGGATTTAAAAATTATTTAGTGGTGGTTTTTGAATTCAGGAGCGTGAGGCAACGTGCGATATCAGCACGGAGCACACGGAAACGAGCAGAGTTTTCGACTGCGCCGGTGGCCTTACGGAGGCGGAGTTGGAGAAGTTCTTCACGAGCTTCACGCACGCGCTTCTGTAACTCGGTGGGAGCCAGACCGCGGAGAGCCGAAGCAGCGGAGGGTTTGTCTTTCTGATAGGTACGCATCGAGAAAATGTAGGTGTGGTTTAGTTTTTAAGTTTAGTATTTTTCGAGTTCTTCACGGGCCAAAAAGCGGCAACGGACTTGAAGTTTAGTATCGGCCAAACGCATCGCTTCACGCGCTACGGTGATGGGTACGCCACCTACTTCAAAAAGCATCGTGCCGGGTTTGATCACCGCAACATAGTACTCAACGCTACCTTTTCCGGAGCCCATTCGAACTTCGGCTGGTTTACGAGTTACTGGAGTATGGGGATAGATACGCATCCACATTTTGCCCTTACGTTTAAGCGCGCGAGAAATTGCAATACGGGCCGCTTCAATTTGATTTGCAGGAATGCGAGCACGAGCGAGCGATTGGATACCGAAGTCACCAAAGGCGAGCGTGTTACAAGCGGTAGCATTGCCGCGAATTTTTCCTTTGCGGTGTTTGCGCCATTTGGTGCGAGCGGGTTGTAAATTTGCCATGTTATGAAAAAGTTAGAGTGGGTTTTTTAAGAATTAAAACTCGGAGTCCTTCGCGCAAATCCAGCACTTGATGCCGAGTTTGCCGTAAACGGTGCGAGCTTCCGCAAATCCGTAATCGATATTTTCGCGGAGCGTATGGAGAGGAACGCGACCAACACGGGCGGATTCCACCCGGGCGATTTCGGCACCACCCAAACGACCACCGAGACGTAAACGAATACCATCGGCACCATTTTGCATGGTCGATTGAATCGCTTTCTTCATCGCACGACGGAAAGAAATGCGGCGCTCTAATTGTAAGGCTACGTTTTCCGCAACCAATTGAGCGACGAGATCAGGGCGTTTGACTTCGTTCACTTCAAGAATCACGTCCTCAAGTTTAGCCTTACCAGCAACTTTTTGGATTTCTTCACGGAGCTTCTTAAGTTCATCACCCTTACGGCCGATGACGACACCAGGACGAGCGGTCCAAATGCGGACACGGACTTTGGGACCAGCACGTTCGATAAAGATGCGAGGGACAGCAGCTTGGCGGAGCTTCTCTTTGAGGAACTCGCGGATGCGGTAGTCTTCAAGAATGAAGGATGGAAAATCGCGCTTAGTGGCAAACCAGCGAGATTCCCAGTTACGACGAACGGCTAAACGGAAGCCGATTGGATTTACTTTCTGTCCCATTGTAGTCTTTTAAGTTGGTTTATTTGGTGGATGAACCGAGAGCGATACGGATATGGCTCATCGATTTATGAATAGGGTGAGCGGAACCACGAGCGGCAGGCATTGAGCGCTTGAGCACGGGACCTTGATTAACGGTGGCGGAAACCACAATGAGATCGTTAGAGGATAATTGGTGATTGTTCTCCGCATTGGCGATGGCACTGGCCAAAGTCTTTGCGAGTAAGCGCGCGGACTTACGAGGGATGAAGCGGAGAAGCTGGATAGCTTCTTCAGCGGGCAAACCTTGGATTTGACGTGCAACTTCGCGCACCTTTTGAGGTGACATACGAGCGAAACGAGTAGAGGCGTGAACTTCCATGACGTGATAAAGTGTTTAAAGAATTAAATGCGTGGGTTAGGACGAAGGGTGATCATGTCGCCCGACGTAATTTGCGTTGAAGAATCGAGTGAAAGGATAAGTGCGATAGCGCGTTGTTCAGTTGCTTCAGCCACAATCACCGAACCAAAGGCACGGCCTTCGCGAGTGACTGTGCAAACAGCACCAGGACGCAGACCACAATTATAACCACCGGACACGACAACGAGGTCAGTGTTATTTCCGGCAATCACTTGGGCAACCTTGGCTCGACCTTCAGCTTCAGCTGAACCCAATGCACGACCATTCACTGCGACGGTAATAACCGTAGCAACAAACAGAGCGAAGATTGAGTGACTGAAACGCATAAAGATTACTGGGCTTCCTTACGTGAAGGTTGAGTGTGTTGACGGAAGGTGCGCGTTGGAGCGAACTCACCGAGTTTATGTCCGACCATGTTTTCTGTGATGTACACAGCAATGAAGGCCTTGCCGTTATGAACCTCGAGATTGAGGCCTACGAATTCAGGAGTAACTGTCGAACGACGTGACCAGGTTTTGATGGGCTTACGGTTGCTGGTTTTTTGAGCAGCAGCGATCTTGTCCACTAAATGTGGGTCAACGAAGAATCCTTTTTTACGAGAGCGTGACATGGTAAATTATGCTTGTTTCACTTTGCGACCGTTACGGCGCACGATGATTTGATTGTTAGAGCCCTTCGCCTTGGTACGTGTTGGGAAACCCTTAGCGAGCTGACCCCAAGGTGATTTAAGATGTTGGCGACCGCCTCCACCTTTAGATTTACCACCGCCACCACCGTTCGGGTGATCCACAGGATTCATCGCCATACCACGAACACGTGGACGACGACCCATCCAGCGACTACGGCCGGCTTTACCGAGGCTAGCATTTTGGTGTTCAAGATTTCCAACGATACCCACGGTCGCACGACAGTCGGCATTGATGTAACGTTGTTCACCGGAAGGCATGCGTAAAATAGCGCGATCTAACTCGATACCCATCAACTGGGCGAAACCACCTGCAGAGCGGGCGATTTGGGCACCACGACCGGGTTCGATTTCCACACAGTGAATGAAAGTAGCAGGGGCAATTAAACGTAAGGGTAACGAGAGACCAGGAGTGAGACGCTCTTGTGGCTTATTCGTACTCACAATCACATCACCTTCTTTTAGACCATCGGGTGCTAAAATGTAGGTGTGAGTCTTGTCAGCGTACTCGAGCAAGGCGAGGTGTGCGGTACGATTTGGATCGTATTCAATACGTAAAACAGTCGCTGGTTGATCTAAAACATCGCGACGGAAATCGATAGTACGATAAAGTTTTTTGTGACCTCCGCCCCGACGACGTGAAGTGATACGACCGTAGCAATTACGACCACGCGCACGGTGATTGCTTTCGGTAAGCTGACGCTCCGGACGACCTTTGTGGAGGTTCTCGGTCTTAACGCGAACCAAGAAACGTTGGCCGGGAGTAATAGGACGTGAAGAAATGATAGACATGGGAGGCGGCTAATTAAGCGAGTGAGATGACGTCACCTTTTTTAAGGGTAACAATGGCGCGGCGAGAAACCGTCTCGGTGTAGTTGGAACCTTCACCTAAACGGCTGCGACGAGCTTTTCCTTTACGGATAAGAATGTTCACTTTGATGACAGTCACCTTGAAGTTTGCTTCGATGGCGGTCTTCACTTGGACGCGGTCGGCCCCAGGAAAAATTTCGAAAACATACTTGTTAGCTTCGGCGAGGCCGGAAGCTTTTTCAGTGAGAATAGGGCGACTGATGATGTCGGAAGCGGGCTTCATAGTTTTTAGTTTTTGGTGCGTTCGAGCACTTTGGTTAAACCTTCGAGCGTAATCAGAACACGAGGTGTTTTGACTAAATCGAAAGCGTTGAGATTAGAAGAATTTGAGAAGATCGCGCGGTTTAGATTGCGACTCGCTTTGAGAACTGACTCGGTCCAGCTGCTGTCGATCACGAGAAGACGTTTTCCTTCTGGGCTAACATTCTTGAGAACTTTAGCGAAGAGCGCGGTCTTCGGTTTAGCTAATTCAAAGCGCTCGATGACGGCGAGGCCACCATCGGCAGCGAGATCGAAGAGTGCACGTTGGAGCGCAATTTTCTTAGCTTGCACGGTAATCGTCTTGGACCAATCGCGGGGGCGAGGACCAAAAACAATTCCACCTTTGTAAAGTTGAGGAGCGCGCTTGTCGCCGTGACGAGATCCGCCCGAACCTTTTTGAGGGAGCATCTTCACACCAGAACCAGCGACTTCGCCGTAGTCCTTAGTCTTGGATGTACCTTGACGTTTGTTCGCTTGGTAAGAAACGACAACCTGCTTTAAGAGTGCGACGCCTTTGTCGCCCTCGAAGGAAGGAATATCGAATTCTTTCTCAGTGAAAGATGCACCGTCGGATTTATAAACTTTGAGCTTCATATCAGCAAATAGTGGTTAGAGTTTTACTTGGATTTTTTGGCGGGGCGGACGAGCACGAGCTCGCCGTTAGCACCAGGGAAACTTCCCTTGATAAGGAGGAGATTCTTCTCGGCGAGCACTTGCACGACGCGAAGGTTTTGCACAGTGCGACGCACTGCACCCATGTGACCAGGCATCCGCTTTCCTTTGAAAACGTGACCAGGGGTTTGACGCATACCGATCGAACCAATTCGGCGGTGCATCATGTGACCGTGCGAATCAGGCTGACCCGACATGTCGTGGCGCTTCATGACGCCTTGGAAACCACGGCCCTTGACGGTGCCGATGACGTCGACCATCTGACCGGCGGTAAATTTTTCGACGGTGAAGATATCACCGACTTTAACTTCCGTAGCGGCCGTGAGGCGAATTTCCTGTAAATGATTGTGGGCGGAGACGCCGGCCTTTTTCAAGTGGCCGATTTCGCCCGCAGAGAGACGACTCTCTTTGTTTGGACCGAAACCGATTTGCACGGCATGGTAGCCATCAGTTTCGACGGTCTTGACCTGGGTGACAGGACAAGGACCAGCTTGGACGACCGTAACAGGGACGAGGTTATTCTCCGCGTCATAGACCTGGGTCATTCCGATTTTTTTACCGAGTAGTTGGTGTTTCATTTTCTAAGAGGCAGGTGACTTTGTGAGAAGTCGTTGGGTCAGTGATGACCTGCTTTAGGCTTTGGATGTCCTTACGGAATCTTTGGTCCTGTTGGCCTGCGTTTGAGGGTTGAGGTTGAAAGTTAAGGGTTAAGCGATGATGTTGATATTCACGCCGGATGGCATGTTGAGCTTGCGCAACTCATCAACCGTTTGGGAATTGGGTTCAATGATTTCGATTAGACGCTTGTGCGTACGGATTTCGAATTGATCCATGGATTTTTTATCAACGTGGGGTGAGCGATTCACGGTGAGGCGCTCGATCGAGGTTGGTAAAGGGATAGGACCCGAAACACGGGCACCGGTGCGCTTAGCAGTGTCGACAATCTCCGTGGCGGATTGATCCACCATGCGGTAATCGAAACCTTTAAGTTTGATACGAATTTTCATTATGCTGGCCATCGATAAGAATTTTTTAGGGGTTGTTAAATTAGGTTCGAGCAGGAGCGCGAGAAGAGGTCTCGACGACTTGCTTTAAAATAGCGGCAGGAACTTGCGCAAAGTTGCTTGGTTCCATGGTGTAAGAAGCACGGCCTTTGGAAAGGGAACGTACATCGGTAGCGTAACCAAACATTTCAGCGAGAGGAACGAGAGCGTTAATATTACAGAGACCATTCTTCGTTTCCATACCTTGGATTTGGCCGCGACGACGATTTAAGTCACCCATGATATCACCTTGGTATTCTTCAGGGGTCACGACTTCGACCTTCATGATCGGCTCGAGTAAAATAGGTTTTGCATCTTTCATCGCTTCCTTGAACGCGAAGATACCAGCCATCTTGAAGGCCATTTCGTTGGAGTCGACTTCGTGGAAAGATCCGAAAATGATACGGGCTTTGAAATCGATTACTGGATAGCCAGCAACCGTTCCATTATTCGCGGCTTCATTGATACCTTCGATCGTTGGCTTGATGTATTCTTTGGGAATTACACCACCGACGATTTCGTTAACCACTTCCTGGCCCTTGCCCACGTTAGGCTCAAGTGTGATTTCGGCATGGCCGTATTGACCACGACCACCGGACTGACGAATAAATTTACCGACGCCTTCCGAGCTAAGCGTAATGGTTTCGCGATAAGAAATCTGTGGCTTGCCTGATTTAGCTTCGACTTTGAATTCGCGCTTCAAGCGATCGACGATGATTTCTAAGTGCAACTCGCCCATTCCAGAGATGAGGGTTTGTCCAGTTTCTGGATTAGAGGAAACTTTGAAAGTGGGATCTTCTTTAGCTAAGCGCTGTAAACCAAGCGAGAGACGCTCTTGGTCACCCTTAGAATTTGGCTCGATGGACATCGAGATAACAGGATCTGCGAAAGTAGGTGGCTCGAGAACTAAATCGTCTTCGAGGGTGAGTGTATCACCAGTGATTACATCTTTTGGTCCGATAATCGCACAAATGTCGCCTGAGTAAGCGACGTCGATTTCTTCGCGATCCATCGCACGTAATAACACAATGCGCGAGATACGCTCATTGGAACGAGTACGAGGATTATAAAGATTATCACCCTTCTTCAATTGTCCGCGATAAACACGGAAGAAAACTAATTGGCCCACAAAGGGATCCGCCCAAAGTTTGAAACACAGACCGGTAACTTTCTGACTATCGTCCGCATTAATTTTGATTTCGGAATCACCGTCGTCGGTAAAGGCACGTTGGCCGCCCATGTCGATAGGGGAAGGCAAGAAGTCGACAACGCAGTCGAGCAACATTTGGACGCCTTTATTTTTGAAAGCAGAACCAGGAATGACGCCGATGAAATTCATCGAGAGCGTGGCCTTACGGATACTGAAACGAACTTCTTCAATGCTGATTTCTTGTCCTTCTAAATATTTACCAGCTAAAACGTCATCAAAGTCAGCTAAAGCTTCTAATAAGCTATCGCGCCATTTCTTAGCTTCGTCTTTTTGTTTTTCAGGAATTTCGACGGTGTCGAACTTCATACCGCGAGGATCGGTCTCGTCGTACACGTAGGCGACGTTCTTGATTAAATCGATCATGCCCTTAAAGTCTTCGCCTTGGCCGATCGGAATAAAGAGAGGGTGTGCGTTACCTTTTAATTTTTGGCGAATGTCATCCACTGCACCAAAATAGTCTGCACCGGTACGGTCCATCTTGTTGACGAAAGCCACACGTGGAACGTGGTACTTGTTCATCTGACGCCAAACAGTTTCCGATTGAGGCTGAACACCAGCGACCGCGCAGAATACCGCAACAGCACCATCTAAAACACGGAGCGAACGCTCCACTTCAGCAGTAAAGTCAACGTGACCAGGAGTATCGATGATGTTGATACGGTGATCGATATCAGCAAAAGGACCTTCTTTAGTTTTCCAACCGGCAGAAATCGCAGCAGCAGTGATGGTGATACCACGCTCACGCTCTTGTTCCATCCAGTCGGTCGTGGCCGTGCCATCATGAACCTCACCCATCTTGTGCACAACGCCAGTGTAGAACAGAATACGCTCAGTCGTCGTCGTCTTTCCTGCGTCAATGTGAGCAGCAATACCGATATTACGCGTATGTTCTAAAGGGAACTTACGGTTCGGAGAGTTGAGTTTGGAAAGAGTGGAGGACATGGGTCGTAACTGGGAGTTCGGCCTAAAAAGTTAAATTTCGAGAATAGTTTACCAGCGGAGGTGAGCGAAGGCGCGGTTAGCTTGTGCCATCTTGTGAGTTTCTTCGCGCTTCTTCACCACGTTACCGGTGTTGTTGTAAGCATCGACGATTTCGGCAGCGAGTGCTTCATGCATCGAAGTTCCTTTGCGACCTGCCGCAGATTGAACCACCCAGCGAAGGGCGATACTGTTTTGGCGCTCATGGCTGACTTCGACTGGAACTTGGTAAGTCGCACCACCTACGCGGCGGCTTTTAACTTCAAGCTTAGGACGGCAGTTTTCTAAGGCGCCCAAGAGTAATTCTACAGGGTTACCTTTAACTAATTTCTCAGAAACTTTTTCGATCGCACCATAGACAATACTTTGGGCGATAGATTTCTTGCCTGACTTCATCACGATGTTGATGAGTTGGCTAACCAGAGTGCTGCCGTAGCGAGCGTCTGGAAGGTGAATGCGTTTAACTGCTTTACGACGACGTGACATGAGTAAGTGAGATTCTAAAGTTTAGGAATTAGACTTTCTTTTCCTTAGGACGCTTAACGCCATATTTGGAACGTGAGCGACGACGCTTCTCAACTCCCGAACAATCGAGAGGTCCGCGGACGATGTGGTAACGAACACCAGGAAGATCTTTTACCCGACCACCGCGTACTAAGACGACGGAGTGTTCTTGGAGCTTGTGGCCTTCATCAGGAATATAAGTAATCACTTCTTGTCCATTCGTCAGACGAACCTTCGCGACTTTGCGTTGCGCCGAATTTGGTTTCTTCGGAGTACGGATCATCACCTGTACACAAACGCCACGACGGAAGGGCGAGTTGTTCAAGGCGGGTGACTTGGACTTAGCCTTCGGTTGAAGGCGAGGTTTACGGACGAGCTGGTTGATGGTAGGCATGGACCTAAGAAATTAGGGAAAAGAGGGTTGAGGCATAGAAGTCCAAGACCCCCGTGCAAGCGGAAAGTGCTACGATTTTAAGATTTCTTCAGTCGAGGCCGATTTTTGGGCGTTGAGGCCAATTTTTTAGAGAGACAAAACCGCTACGATTAGCAAGGATGAGCCCTCCAGCATGTTTCGCCCCTTCGCCACTCTTCTAATAGTTAGTTTAACCCTATATTCAAAGGGTTTTTCCGCTAACTCTGAACCCGGAAAACAGGCTCCGAGTAACACTCAAACACCCCCCGCCCTCACTCCCGCTGGTACTGGAAAAACGGATAAAACTCTTAAAAATAGCTCCAAGGAGCAAACCGACGCTGAATTGATCCTCCTCTCCGGCCTACCCCTCACCAAAGGAGTCGAAGCCACTCAGTCCTACGTCCGTATTTCAGTCATTAAATCTGACCTCATCGAAGATTCGACCCTTAAACAATGGGTCAGACTCGCTTTATCAAAAATCTCCGATCAACCCGAAAGCGCCGCTGCCATCCGCGAAGAACATCTGATTAGAGTGGGCGATTACTACCTGACCCAGGCCCTCGAAGCCCAAAAATTAAATAAGATACCCGAGGCCTATAAAATCGCCCAAATTGCCGTCCGTATCAGCCCGGGTAACACTAAGGCTAAATTGTTATTAGCCAATATTTTACATAATAATTATGGTCGGACAGAAGATGCAGTTCAAACCCTACGCCGTGGGCTAGATTATCTTAATATTACCGACACCTTGGGCAGGGATTATTTGGACCGCTACTTCCAACTTCTTCAATTAGTGGAACGCGACGACGAGGTCATCGAGCAAAGCCTCCTTATGCTGAAGAACGGAAAAGATCTTCCACCATCCAGCCGCCAAACGATTTCTCTGGCCGCCGCCACTTCACTTTACTGGGTCGGTCGCTACGCCGAGACAGTTAATATTATAAATTTAAATGGCCTCGATGAAAACGCCCGCGGGTTACTTTTAAAAGCACGAGCACTTTTCGACGGTGGCAAAACTACCGAGGCCATCAGTTACCTGGAATCGAAAACCTCACAATTTTCCAGTAACGCTAAAGATGCGATCTACGCACAGCTCGCGCGCTTTCACTTATTAATGGGGAAACCAAAAATCGCTCTCACGGTCACCAATGAACGGATTGGCTTAGATGAAAAAGCGCCCTTCCCACATTTACAAAAATTATTAATTCTCGACCGACTCGGACTAAAAGATGACTACGAAAAAGAACTGCAACTCATCGCCGAAAAATTTTCGGGAAATTCTGCAGCCATGCTCGCACTCGCCAATTTCGCCGCGGAACGTGGCTATGAAGGACTCACTTCAACGTTAGCTAACGTGGCCGCAAATCGTGGCTTTGAACGTGCTACCTTTGTGGCACTTCATCTTGAATCTTTAATTAACGGTGGCCACCCCGAGGAAGCCATTGCTCAATATCAACAGGTCAATTCAGCCGAAAAGAGTTTCTTCACCTCTAATCAATCTATTATCCAAGCCCTCCTCGGCGTCGCTTACCACGCCCGTCCGAAAAAAGATGATATCGCCGCGAAGAGTGATCGAAATATCGGCGATCGTTATCTCACCGAATTTCTTAAAACACCCAACCTGAGTCCCGAAGCTTATCGCTCGGTGGGGCGACAATTGAGAGCAGTGCGCGCGAGTGATGCCGCCGTGCGCGTTTTAGAAATAGGGGTGAAATTATATCCGAAATATTCTCAGCTGAAGGCTGATTATATCGGTGCACGCATTCTCGCTGGCACCGTCGACGCTTATGGCACCAGAAAATCTGTAGCCGATGACCTAGAAGAGTTATTAAAAATGCGTCGCCCTTCCCCTCTCATTTGGCACGAAGCACTTTCGTGGTTACGTTCGGAAGCAAAACTTTCTAAAGAGCAGGCCAACCGTCTCGAAAAATCCATCGCTCCCTTGTCCCGCCCCGATTTAGATATGAAGGCCCTTTCCGGACGCTAGAGCATGCCAAACCTTCAAGAAAAACGGGCGGCTCTTATCGCCGAACTGGAACCGTTCGCTGATCACCACGAACGCTTTCAATATGTCATCGACCGAGCAAAATCAGCACCCGGGCTGCCCGCCAATCTGAGGCTCGATGTATTTTTGATCGAAGGATGTACCTCCAATCTTTGGCTCATCCCCACGACGAAAAATGGCCGCTGTCATTTTCAGTGCGATGCGGACTCCTTAATCACCAAAGGCATCGCTTGTCTGGTTTGTGATTTCTACGAAGGCGCTTCCGTGGCAGAGGTAGCACAAACGGATGCCGACTTCTTAGCTGAAGTGGGCATTACCCAACATCTTTCTCCGAATCGTCGCAACGGATTATCAAATTTAGTTTCTAAAATTCGTAATTTTGCCAAAGCCGTATTATCTAGTTCATAATCACCATGAAGGATTCACCGGCTTCACTTCCTAATCCATTTTTGAAATGGCTTTGCTTAAGTGCACTGGTTTGGGCGGTACTCGTTCTTCAAGCCGGTGGATTCACGACCAGTATCCGAGCGGGCATGGCCTTTCTCGATTGGCCACTTTCCAACGGCTCACTCAATCCTCCCGGTTGGCTCACTGAAATTGATAAGTTCGCCGAACACTCCCATCGATTAGCAGCGACTGGACTAGGTTTATTTTGTATCGCCATCGCCTGGACTCATCGTCGCTGGGAGAAACGACAACTGATTCGTCAGGCTGCCTACCTACTTTTAGGATTAATTATTTTTCAAGGTCTACTCGGCGGATTACGTGTGTTACTCGACCAATTAAATATTGGTGGAGATGGAAATCTTAAAGCGGTGAGCTTTGCTATCGGTCATGCGGTGAATGCCCAACTCACCATCGCCGTCTTGGCCATCATCGCAATGAGCCACACAAAACTTTGGCAAAATAGTCCGAACCAGTCTTCACGTTTTGAAATAATCAGCGGGAGAATTAGTTTAATTCTTTTATTGAGTGTCATTCTTATGGGAGCAGTCATGCGCCAAAATCATTTCACCCTTTGGGCAACCCAGCCAACCAACTACGAACTCTTTATCCCTAATGGCGCCGGACTACCCCAGGTGATTAATAGTTTACACCGCGGCGGAGCAATCATCGCCGGCATTCTCGTGATTGTTTTTGCTTTGTCCGGGCAGCGCCCTGCTCATCGCTGGATTTCAGTATTAGTTCTTTTGACCCTACAAATCACGCTCGGGATTTTAAGCATCCAATTACCTTTAAATCCTCATGTTCGAACGATTCACCTGGTGATAGGTGCCGCCCTATTCTCCACTCTCTGTGCCCAAGTTGCTCTGATCCATCGACGGAATTAACTTTAACCTTTAATTAAAATCGTCACCACCAACGTATGAGCTCCAAAGCTGGATCAATCCCCGCCGCCTATTGGGAGCTAACTAAACCACGTTTATCTTTTCTTTCAGTACTGACCGCACTCACTGGATATTTCTGTAGTAATCCTCATCCCCAGGGCGGCGTTGACTCCAAGGGACTCGTATCACTCGCACTCGGCACCGCCCTCGCCGCAGGAGGATGTGGGGCACTCAATATGTGGATGGAACGGCAGGCCGACAGCCAAATGGATCGCACCAAGTTCCGTCCATTGCCTAGTGGTTTAATTAAACCACTCCACGCCCTCATTTTTGGAACGTTTTTAAGTATCGTCGGTGTGGCATTGGTTTGGAAAGGAGCCAACACCTTGGCCGGACTTCTCACCCTCGCGACAGTGGTCTCCTACTTACTCTTCTATACACCGCTTAAAACGAAAACAACTTGGTGCACTCTGGTTGGCTCACTCCCGGGCGCGATTCCACCCATCATCGGCACCGCCACTAAACTTGGCACGATTGATACGATGGGCTGGTGGCTTTTTGCCCTGCTCTTTTTCTGGCAAGTTCCTCACTTCATGTCTCTCGCTGTCATGTGTCGTCATGATTATGAACGCGGCGGATTTAAAATCGCCACCGTGGCCGATCCCACCGGACGCTCCGCGGCACTGTGGTCGATTTCATTCATGATTCCGATGCTCTTCGTGGTGAGTGCGATTGCCCAAACATTTTTTGCACCCGATTGCACTTCAACCCTGAGAGGCTGGATGAGCCCGTTTATCTGGGTATCCCTCATCGCGAGTATCATCTTTTTAAAACTCAGTCTCGATTTTATGCTACCCCATCGCCGGAACGAAGTCGCCAAACCTTTCTTCCTCGCGTCGATACTTTATCTCCCTGTCATCCTTCTCACTCTTACTCTTAATCGTCTGTTCTAACTATGGATCCGCAGAAAGTAAAAGCAAGTCTGCGGCAGGAATTAAAAAGTTCACGCGAGTCCCTCAGTCCCGCCCAGCGCGAAGCTGCCGCGATGGCCGCTGAGGCAAAAATTATCCATCTACCCGAATGGCAAAACGCAAAAGTGGTTTGCCTGTATGCGTCTTTCCAAGGCGAATTACCGACGACCCAACTTTTGCAAAATCTTTTGCGTTCCGACAAGAGATGCGTGCTCCCTAAAGTCAATTCGGAGGGACAGCCTGAACTTTATGAAATTAAAAGTTTTCAGGACTTAGAACTCTCGTCCCTGGAAATTCTTGAACCAAAAATTAACTGCCCGCGGATCAACCCGACTCAAATCGATTTCTTTCTCGTACCGGGTATTGGTTTTGATCGCCGCGGAAATCGTCTTGGGCACGGCGCAGGTTTTTACGATCGGCTACTCGCTCAGGCTAGTCCAAGAGCTTATTTTCTTGGGTACGGTTATGATTTTCAGGTGGTTGATGCGATTCCCCATGAAGCACATGATATGGTGATGCACGCGATGGCTACACCCTCTCAGATAATTTATATTAAACCTGCTTAGTCGGTTTGCTAAAAATCACTTATGCAGTCCGTTGAGCGGTCCGATGACCACCAGTCGCCCCAACGCTATCCGACTCCGTGGAGTTCGCCAAAATAATCTCAAAGGGTTTGATATCGATATTCCAATTGGAAAGCTGATCGTCGTCACCGGACTGAGTGGAGCCGGCAAGTCATCTCTCGTCTTTGATACGCTCCACGCCGAAGGCCAACGTCGCTACGTTGAAACGTTTAGCCCGTACGTCCGCCAATTTTTGGAACTACTCCCAGCGCCCGCACTCGACTCCGCCGAAAACATCCGCCCGTCGGTCGCCATCAAACAAGGCAACACTGTCCGCACCTCGCGCTCCAACGTCGGCACAATGACCGAGCTTTGCGATTGGTTTAAAGTTTGGTTTGCGCACCGTGCACAACTCATCGATCCGGCGAGCGGCGAACCAATCACCCCCCAAGGACCCGATACCGCCTGGGAAATCTGTCTAAAGAAATACCGCAACCAATCGGTGGTGGTTACTTTCGCATTACAAAAACCTGAAGGACTCACCTGGGAAGCCATCGCCGATGAGTTTATTCGAGCAGGGTTTACCCGTGCTTATATTAAAAATAAAAGAATTAGTCTCGGTGACGATAAAATCCCCGAAAGTGAATCAGAAATTTTACTGATTCAGGATCGTGTTAAAATTGAACCCGCCGCAAATTCCCGCTTTCACGAAGCTACTTTAAGCGCTTTTCGCTTAGGGGGTGGAAGAATGAGATTAATCAATGAAGACGGCTCAGAAATTGCTCGATTCAGTGAAGCATTAGAATCGCCCGTTAACGGTAAAAAATTCCGAGCGGCGACCCCTGCTCTCTTTTCCTTTAATTCACCAATTGGAGCCTGTGCTTGCTGTAAGGGATTTGGACGAGTCATCGGCCTGGATTGGAAAAAAATTATTCCTAAGCCAGATACTACTTTAGCTGAAGGCGCCATCGCTCCCTTTCAAGGAGCCGTCTACGGAGAAAGTCAGAAAGACCTGCAACGGGCGTGTAAAAAGAAAAATATTCCGATGGATGTTCCTTGGAATAAATTATCGGCGAGCCACCGAAAATTCATCGAAGAAGGTGACCCCACGTACGAATCTGGCGAATGGGAATCCAAATGGTACGGCGTCAGAGGTTTCTTCCGCTGGCTCGAGGCGAGCACTTACAAAATGCATGTACGCATGTATTTATCACGCTGGCGTGCCTACGAAGAATGTCCGCAATGCCACGGAAAGAGATTTTGCGCAGAATCCTTATTCTGGAAATGGGAAAATAAAACACTGGCTGATCTGTACGCCATTCCCGTCAAAGAACTCAAAGAATTACTTCTGCCGCACGCACCAAAAAATTCTCGCCATCCAGCCAACCACGCCCTCGAAGCTATTTTAGCACGCCTGGGTTATCTCGAAGCAGTTGGACTCAACTATCTGACACTGGATCGATTATCTCGGACCCTCTCTGGGGGTGAAATTCAACGTGTTAATCTGACCTCATGTCTCGGGGCCTGTTTAGCCGATACGATTTTCGTCCTCGATGAACCCAGCGTGGGTATGCACGCCCGCGACTTATCCAAGATGGTAACGATTTTGAGAAGTCTGGTCGACCAAGGTAATACGGTGGTCGTGGTAGAACACGATGAATCAGTCATGCGGGCCGCCGATTGGTTAATTGAAATTGGACCTCAGCCCGGTGCACAAGGTGGCTATTGCCTCTATCAGGGTAAGCCCGATGGAATTTTAAAAATTAAAGAATCCGCCACCGGTGCATGGCTCTCGGGGAAACGAAAAATCGAACCACGTAAAATCAGGCCCGTCACTAATGCCACTCCACGTCTGCGTATTGAAAATATCAGCATTAATAATTTAAATAATTTTTACGGTACCCTGCCCCTGGGTAAACTCGTCGGACTCTGTGGTGTATCGGGATCAGGGAAATCGACCCTACTACACCAAGTGATTGGACGTGGAAATTTAGATGACGAAGACACCAGCAATCCTTTGAATGGAAAATTAATTTTCGACGTGGATCCAGCCGAGGTCGCGGTCATTGACCAATCGCCAGCCGCGCGCACTTCACGCTCTAATCCTGCGCTTTATGTCGGAGCCTGGGATGCGATCAGAAATTTACTCGGGAATTCCGATGCAGCCAAAGTAGCGGGACTCACCCCTTCACATTTTTCTTTTAACGCCGGGGAAGGTCGATGTGAACGCTGCGGTGGAGCGGGCTGGGAAACGGTTGAGATGCAATTCGTCTCCGACGTCGCCCTCCCTTGCCCTTCTTGTAATGGTAAACGCTTCCGCGACGAAATCTTAGCTTTCAAATTCGACGGGAAATCCGTGGCCGATTTATTAGCGATGTCTGTTACTGAAGCTCGTGTTTTCCTCGGTGGGCGAACTCCAGCGAGTAATCAATTGAGCGTGCTGGAAGAAGTCGGCCTAGGTTATCTTTCAATGGGACAACCTTTGACCACCTTATCGGGAGGGGAAGCTCAGCGCTTAAAACTGGTGCGTTATTTATCGCGACTGGATCCATCAAAAACCGGTTCACTCTTACTGCTTGATGAACCCACCACAGGATTACACCGCGAAGATGTCTCTAAATTAATTAAATTACTCCAACGACTCACCGATGCCGGCCACTCACTCATCGTCGTAGAACACCATCTTGATGTTTTAAAGTCGTGCGATTGGCTCGTCGAAATAGGTCCTGAAGCTGGGCCGCAGGGCGGAAAACTGATTGCCGAGGGAACGCCTGAAGTAGTCGCCCAAGGAAAAACAACTACCGGAAAATATCTCGCTCTCGAAGACAAAGCCTTTGATACGAAAACAAATTATGTTAGTGCCCCGCGACCTACCGCAATCACCCTGACGGGCGCGCGTGAACATAATCTTAAAAATATTTCCGTAAAAATTCCGCACGGTTCACTCTCTGTAATGACCGGTGTTTCGGGATCAGGAAAATCAACCCTGGCGTTTGATATTCTATTCGCTGAAGGGCAAAGACGATTCTTGGAATGTGTTTCGGCCTACGCTCGCCAATTCGTAGAACAACTACCCAAGCCCGATATCGATTCACTCTCCGGCTTACCGCCGACCGTCGCCATTGAACAACGCGTCACCCGCGGCTCAGCCAAATCCACCGTCGCTACCGTTACCGAAGTAGCGCAATACCTGCGTGTGCTCTTTGCTCGAGCCGGGATTTTGCACAGCCCTACGACGGGTGAACCCTTAACCGAAATGACGGAAGATGCAGTCGTAAGAATTATATCTAAGAATATTAAAAACCTAAAGCGTGGTAAAATATTTATCGGGGCACCCCTCGTACGTTCACGCAAAGGACATCACCGCCCACTCGCGGAATGGGCCGAAGCACATGGCTACACTCATTTACGCTGTGATAATCAAATCATACCCGTCGATGGCTTTAGTGGACTCGATCGTTATAACGAACACGACGTCGATGTGATTCTAGCGACCATTAATCACGATGGCATTATTTCGCACCCTGATGAAACTGAAGAAGACGGTGACGCCTCATTAAGAAATTTAATACGTAAGACTCTAACTACCGGTAAAGGTGCCTGTCTTTTAATTAATGAACAAGGGAAGCAGCTCCTTTATCTTTCAACATCAAGAAGCGATCCTGCGACGGGTGAGTCATTCCCCGAAGTTGACCCGAAACATTTGTCCTGGAATTCACCACGCGGATGGTGCCCTACTTGTCGAGGTCACGGACTAGAAGTCACGAAATTCTCTGCCGACGAAGAAGAAACGCTTAATGAGAATGCCCTCGGTGACCGCGTGAGTGATAGCGTTTGTCCGGATTGCCAAGGTCAACGACTCGGACCCATCGGTCGAGCAGTCAAACTTATCGATACCCAGGAACAAAAACTTTCGTTGCCTCAACTTCTCAAGCTTCAGCCAGACGAAGCCTTAAAGTTCCTAAAAAGTCTGCAGGGTGAATCCAGAGAAAAAGCGATTATTCAAGCGCTGCTTCCCGAAATCTCGGCACGTTTAAAATTTTTAAGTTCCGTGGGGTTGGGCTACCTCTCACTCGACCGCGGCGCGGATACACTCTCGGGCGGAGAGTCACAACGCATTCGCCTCGCCGCTCAACTTGGGTCCACCCTCTCTGGTGCGCTCTATATATTAGACGAGCCCAGCATTGGACTTCACCCGCGTGATAACGATCGACTCATTGAATCCCTCAAAGAACTCAGAAATCGAGGCAACACCGTGCTCGTGGTTGAACACGATGAAGACACCATGCGAGCTGCGGATAATATTATCGATATGGGACCCGGTGCAGGCGTGCATGGCGGACAAATTATCGCGGAAGGAACTGCCACGGTACTCGAAACCAATAAAAAATCGGTTACTGGGCAGTCTCTCAAAACCGCTATCCCTCACCCATTACGCGGAAGCCGTCGACCCATCGCTGAAAAAAATAATGCGCTTGAATGGGTGAAATTAAAAAATGCCTGTCTGCGAAATCTAAAAGGGTTTGATGTAAAATTCCCCGCTGCTCGACTTTCCGTAGTTTGCGGAGTCTCCGGTGCGGGCAAAAGTACTTTAATGACCGACCTCATTGCGCCAGCGGCGGGTTGGGCAATTTCCAAAAAGAAAGATGGCATAACCGGCAAAGAGGCACTCGCATTAATTTCTAATCAGGGAGAAATTTCTTTCCAGTCGATTTCGGGATTAAAATCATTCCGTCAATTAGTCATCGTTGACCAAGAACCCATCGGCAAGACACCACGATCCACCCCCGCCACTTATATTGGAGCCTGGGATATTATTCGTGAACGACTCGCCGCACTTCCCGAAGCTTCCATTCGCGGACATAATGCGAGTTTCTTTTCCTTCAATACATCGGGCGGACGCTGTGAAGCCTGCTCGGGTGCGGGTCGGATTAAATTAGAAATGAGTTTCCTGCCCGACACCTACGTGCCCTGCGAAGAATGTGGAAGTTTACGCTATGGTAATGCCGCGCGGGCGATTCGCTGGAATGGAAAATCAGCAGGTGATTTATTAAATATGACTTTTGAGGAGGGAGCCGAATTTTTCTCTTTTGATGTTAAATTAAAAGACCTCTGTGCCTTGATGACTAAAACCGGCTTAGGATATTTAACCTTAGGTCAAAGCAGTCCGACACTCTCAGGCGGCGAGGCCCAAAGATTAAAGTTGGTGAGCGAATTAGCCAAAGGCCTACCCACATTTAGAGAACGTGCGCGCGGACAAATTCGTCCAAACCTATATTTATTAGAAGAGCCAACTATAGGACTTCACCAATCTGATTGTAAAAAACTCATCGAGTTACTGCACGCCTTGGTCGACCAAGGACACACCGTCATCGTGATTGAGCATCACCCCGATGTGATTGCGGAAGCTGATTGGGTCGTAGAGATCGGACCCGAGGGCGGTCAGAACGGCGGACAGCTTTTGCATGCCGGAGACCCGGAAGCACTCGCAAAACGTAAAGATTCACCGACCGCACCTGCGTTAGCTGCTACCTTAAAAAGAGGTAAGATAAAATAAATTGGCTTAAGTCATTTAATTGAATGAAATGCTTATAGGTTAATGAATTCCAAACGTACCATTCTACTTGGGGTAAATATCGATCACGCCGCGACGCTGCGCCAAGCTCGGTATCGCGGCGTGCATCAATCCATCCACGCTGAACCCAGTCCAGTATCCTTCGCCCGCGAATCACTTCTGGCGGGAGCGGACGGCATTACTGTGCACCTCCGTGAAGACCGTCGACACATTCAAGAAGAAGACGTCTACGCCATCGCGCAACTCCCTGGTGTACGTTTAAATTTAGAAATGGCCTGCACTGCTGAGATGGTCGCCTTCGCCAAAAAACTTAAACCTGCCGCCGTGTGTCTGGTTCCAGAATCCAGAGAAGAAGTTACCACGGAAGGTGGCTTAGATGTCGTTAAACAATTTGAGCGAGTAAAAGAAACCGTGCAGGCACTTAAAGCAGCTGGATGTGAGGTATCACTTTTTATTGAGGCGAACGCTCAACAGATTGAAGCAGCGCATTCGACCGGTGCACCTGTCGTCGAACTCCACACGGGCGCCTTTGCCAATGCTTGGAAAACTCCCGCCGCCGATAAAGAATTTGAACGCCTGCGCCTCGGGTGCGAAAAAGCCAAACAGCTCGGGTTAATTGTGAACGCGGGGCATGGAATTAATTATGATAATATTAAAAAGATTATCACCCTACCCCACCTAAACGAACTTAACATCGGACACACCATTGTCTCCCGGGCTTTAATGATTGGAGTCCGTCCCGCAGTGACCGAAATGAAAGCCCATATTTCATGAACCTCAACGGAGGCAATGTAATCGGGGTTGGCGTAGACCTCACTGAGATTTCGCGTATTCGGGCGGCTCATCAAAAACACGGACAAAGTTTTCTGGATAAAATTTTTACTGCCGACGAACAGGCTTTTTGCCTAACCAAAGCCGATCCCTATCCATCACTCGCTGCAAGATTTGCCGCGAAGGAAGCGGTAAGCAAAGCGCTCGGAACAGGCTTTAGTGAAAAATTTTTATTAACCAGCTGCAGTATTAAAACCGGTACTGAGGGTGAACCGATTGTGGTGCTCGATGACAACGCGAAAACTCTTGTTCACGAAAAAGGTGCGACCCAAGTATTAGTTTCCTTAACGCATACCGATCAACTAGCCGAAGCTTTCGCTGTTTTAGTAAAATAAAATGCTATCCGCGTATCGACTTCCTGTCTTGTCCTGCGGTGAGTCCGCCGCAGTTGAGGCGGTGAGAACTACCCAGATTCTGTCTGAGTTATCCAAGGCCTTGAAGTGAAATTCTTCTTGGCTTGGGTCGAACGGTGCCTCCCCTGCCTCAAGATTTTCGAACACAGTGTCTGCTTCTAAACGGCTTATCTCAAGTCGGTCCAGTCACGGTCCGACGCCTGCGAGAAAGTTTCGGCAATGACTTATCCGCAGCTTTATCAGCTTCGGCGAATGAATTACGAAAAGTTAAAGGGCTAACCGAGCCCACCATTCGCTCTCTGCAGGAGAAAAGTTTCGATTGGGTAAAAGAATTAAGCGAAGTCGAAAAACAGGGTTTTAAAATTATTGATGAAACCTCGGTGGAGTGGCCGCAGTCCCTCCAACAATTATGGGATCCACCTTTGGTCCTCTACGTGGATGGTCATGCCTTACCCGATGAAAAATCCATCGCTATCATTGGATCAAGACACTGTTCGCCCTACGGAACTTATTTGGCCCATCACTTCGCACAGGAATTAGCGAAGTTGGGATGGTGGATTGTGAGTGGCATGGCGCGAGGCGTCGATTTTGCAGCGCACGAAGGCGCGCTGAGCGTCGACGGAAAAACGGCCGCCATCTTAGGTCATGGAATTAATCTAACCTATCCGCCTGAAGCGCTTACCCTCCGTAAAAAAATCGCCGAGAGTGGATGCATTATTTCAGAGTTTCCGCTGGGGCGGCCGGCTGATCGACAAAGTTTTCCACAACGCAATCGCCTCGTGGCCGGACTCGTTAAAGCAGTCATTATTATCGAAACGGATGTGGACGGAGGGAGTATGATTACGGCGCGGTTTGCTGGAGACTTAGGAAAAATACTTTTGGTTGTGCCTGGGCGAATCGACAGTCCTACCAGTCGGGGGTGTCATCAACTAATACGTGATGGAGCAACATTGGTGGGTTCGCTCGATGATATTTTATCGGAAATCGGAGAACAACGCGGGCAGCTACAAATCTCTTTCGAGCAAATGAATCCTGAAGACAGTCATTGGTTAAAACATTTTAAAGGCGGAACTATTCATGACGCAGAATCGCTCTCCGTGGTGGCAAATTGTCCACTCGCGGATGCTGCGAGTGCACTCACGCTTCTAGAAATACAAGGTAAGCTTCAACGTCGCACCGATGGACGTCACGAAAGATGATACTTAAGGATAAATCTTATAACCATCAGCCACGTCAACCGTCGTGGTTATTTTCGAACCTGTTAACCAATCTATGACCGCTTTAGGCTTAGCTAAAAAATCTCTTAGAAAATTAAAATAGGCCGTCGGCTCATTTCCAAAGTCGGCACTATACGACAAGGCTTGGTGTTGATTGGTTGAAATTTGGTCCGAGAGCCACAGTGCACGATCACAATGCCAGCCTTGCGAAACAAAAATAATATTGTCATCAGGAAAAACAACGGCGGCCCGTTTTACGGAATCGAGCGTTCTCCATCCATACGGATCCAAAACAATCGGCGTGGTGACTCCCGCTTCGAGCAATCGATCGGCCATCGTGCGGGCTTGAGAATTTAAACCCGACGTCACCACTAATTTAATTTTTCCAGTGCGACAAAGTTCAGCGGCTGCCTCGATTCTTAATTTAAAACACTCACTTAATTTTCCCGTCTTTTCGTCGCGCTCATCCAGACCCAATAAAACCAGAACGGCATCTTGAGGAATTCGATCTGGGGTATTTCTCAAATCACGACCCCATCCAGCGGACCAAATCCACAAATTGGAGATGATAAAGAAAGCTGAGAGTAGACCAGAGACCCAAAGAATTATCCTTCTAAGTGTCGGGCCCATAGCGATACACTAACCCAAAAATTAGCCCCTAAAAGCGTAAATTTCACTTAAGTTTGCTTAAATTTAAGCAGAATCGGTTGCTAATAGTAGGTTTAATGACAATAAATACACGGGTATGTTTCTGGCACGCTTACTGCCTACTTTTACTCAATGAGTGCAACAATCAACAGTGCTAAAGTTCTAATCATCGATGATGACAAAGACCTACGCTATTCCCTTCGTCGTGCGTTAGCTGGGCAGGGTCACAATGTTTTAGAAGCGGACAGCGGCGAATCCGGTGTTGCTTTAGCCAAACGCGAGCAACCCGATGTCATTCTCTTAGATAATCGCATGAGCGGAATCTCGGGAATCGAAACCCTCCAGATGCTTCGTGGTGCACAGCCTCAAGCGATGGTGATTTTAATGACAGCGTTTGGAACAACCCAGACTGCGATCGAAGCGATGAAGTTCGGTGCGTACGATTACGTGATGAAGCCTTTCGACCAAGCGAAGCTCATCGCACTCGTTGATCGAGCACTCGGGGCGCGACGTGATTTAAGTTCCGCAACAAAAGCCGGACGTTCCTTAGTGAATCCAGCCGACTACAAAGAAGGCCTCGTGGGAAGTTCCGAGCCCATGCAGGAAGTGCTTAAATCGATTGGCCAAGTAGCCGCGAGCGATGCCACGGTATTAATCACGGGTGAAAGTGGTACAGGAAAAGAATTGGTCGCACGCTGTATTGCCCAACACTCACTCCGCGCCAAAGGTCCTTTCATCGCAGTCAATTGCGCCGCGATTCCGGAAAATTTAATTGAGTCAGAATTATTCGGACACGAGAAAGGTTCATTCACGGGAGCGACCAATCAGAAGCCTGGAAAATTTGAGCTCTGTGATGGTGGCACTATTTTTCTCGATGAAATCGGAGATATGTCACTCCCCACGCAAACGAAAGTATTACGGGCAATTCAGGACGGTGAAATTCAACGCGTCGGCGGAACCACCACTTTAAAAGTCAGCGTCCGTTTAGTTGCGGCGACAAATAAAGATCTCGAAGCGATGGTCGCCTCCCGCCAATTCCGCGAAGATCTTTTTTATCGCCTCAATGTTTTCCGTATCCGCCTCCCCGCCCTGCGTGATAGAAAAGATGATATCCCCTTGCTCGTTGATTACATGCTTCAACGCCAAGCCGCTGCCCGCAAAGGCAAACCGAAGCGCCTATCCAATGAAGCATTAGAAAAACTCATCGCACATGATTGGCCAGGCAATGTGCGTGAACTCGAGAACGTGATTCAACGCGCTAATGTCATTGCGAAAGGCGAAACCATCTTAGCTAAAGATTTGCCACCAGAGGTTACCAGTCCACGTCGCCCAGCACCTAAGACAAACACTGCAGTAAGCCCTGTGACAACCGTGGCGATTCAACCTGAAGTCAGCGTCGTCGTAGCGGCCGCTCCATCATCGCAATCTTTATACGACGCCATCTATAAACAGAATCGGGTAGATGATGGTAGAAATATTTTAAATACGATTGAAATTGAACTGATTAAGCGAGCGATGGAGGAAACACGAGGCAATCAACTGCGTTCCTCGATTATCTTGGGCATCAATCGATCGACTTTGAAAAAGCGCCTTCTTGAAATGCAGCAGGCGGGTATCAAGTTCTTCACCTAAAAGGTTTTACTCGTTAAGTTTTTTGGTATTAAAGAATTCCATGCGCCCCACCGTATGGATTCCCTTAATCCTTTGCGTCATTGTTGCTGGATGTTCCACGACACCCGACAGCGGACTTAACGTTAAATCGTTTAATGATCGCGGCGTGATGATGTACGCTGACGTCACCCACGGGAAAGCTCCTTACGCCAAAGACCCAACGGTTATTAAATTTAAGGGTAAATATTGGATGTATTATTCGGTACCCGAACTGGAAGGCATGCTCGGCTGGAGAATTGGTATTGCGAATAGCGACGACCTCATTGTTTGGAAAAAAGTAGGGATGATCCAACCGGAGCAAAAAGTGGAGGCTAACGGCTTCTGTGCTCCTGCTGCCATTATTCTTAACGGTAAAATAAATATCTTTTATCAAAGTTACGGAAATAAAAAACTGGATGCCATTTGTCACGCCTGGTCAGAAGACGGAATTAATTTCACGCGTAATCCCGCTAACCCCATTTTTCGACCGCATGGAGATTGGACCTGTGGACGAGCGATTGACGCCGAAGCCTTCGTCGATGGCGACCGCCTCCTGCTCTATTTCGCCTCCCGCGATGTCAGCTATAAAATCCAGCTTATCGGCGTAGCCGCGGCACCTCTGAACTCTGACTTATCTCCGAGTCAGTGGACGCAACTCGTCGATGCTCCGATTTTAAAGCCTACTTTAGATTGGGAAAAAAACTGTATCGAAGCAGCGAGTATCATCAAACGTGATAATATTTTTTATATGTTTTACGCGGGAGCTTATAATAATGAGCCGCAGCAAATCGGAGTCGCAAAAAGCACGGATGGCATTCAATGGGAACGCTTGAGCGATCAGCCACTTTTAACGAATGGTAAACCGGGCAGTTGGAATTCTAGTGAGTCGGGTCACCCAGGAATTTTCCATGACACCGACGGACAGGATTATTTATTTTATCAAGGCAACAACGACAAAGGCAAAACCTGGTATCTGTCGTTTGTTAAAATCGGCTGGAAAGAGGGCCGCCCGTTTGTCATCGAGAGTTCGAAGTAAGCGCGCGATTTAAAACATCGACCAAACGCTTCCGAACTGGCTCAGCCAATTTCGCCAGGTGACGTTGGGCTGATTCATATTGTGCCCGGCCCGCTTCGGTTTCGATGCAAATAGGCTCAAGTCCCACCGTTGAAAAATCGTACGGCGAAGCTCGCATATCAATCGAGCGAGCCTCATGAGCCAGACGGTAAGATTCGGTAGCTAAATCAGACGAAACCCAGGGCAGTGATTTCATTGTCCATTTATATAAATCCATCGTCACGTGCACACACCCGGGTTGTTCGTTTTTAATGCGACCCGCTAAATCAGGTTCTGAATGATTAAGAGGTTTGGCGGTAGGTGTAAAAAAACGAAAGGCGTCATAGTGTGTGCAACACACGGGCATCGAGCGCACTACTTCGTCAGTGCCCTTCTCACCGAGTCGCAATGGCCATTGAGCATGTCGACGTTGATCTGCTTGCCCGTAGACCATCGCCCATTCGTGTAAACCATAACACCTAAAAAAAGGTGGACGGGTGGTGATGGCTAAAGACAAGTCACGAATGAATGTTAAACGTCGGGCATCTCCCTCGTTCATCGGAATAACGCGGACTAATCCATCGGCGCCTTTTTGAAAGTGGGCGTCGGTTAAAAGTTCATCACCCTCAACACAGGCAACGCCCACGCCAGGTGTCCAGCGACGCAATGCGCTTAATCTAAAGGGATAGTAGGTATAAAGAAAGTCTTCGACGGGATCCTGCTCACCGCGCGCGGCTCTTTGTTGACGGGCTTTAACCAAGGCATCAGCGCGTGCTTCATGGCTGGCCCGTTGTTCTTTCCATTCTTCAGGCGTTAAAATAATTTCTGCTGTAATAGTATTATTCACACTCACTCGAATCGTTTGTGATGGGCCGAGACTTTAATATATTTTTCGGCCCAACCAGGCAGAGAATTTATTTCTTCGGCCGTTAATGGTCGCTTAACTTTGGCGGGCGAGCCGAGAACCAATGAACCGGGAAGAATAAAAGTGTCTTTAGTAACCAACGCACCGGCACCAATGATACAATCGGCACCAATCACCGCACCGTCTAAAATCGTGGCGTGCATTCCGATTAAACAACGATCACCGATGGTGCAGGCGTGAATCATGGCCAAGTGTCCGACGGTGACATAACTTCCGATGATAGCGGGAAGATCATCGGCAACGTGTACCACGGCACCGTCTTGAATGTTCGTACCTTCCCCAATCGAGATCGGAGCGATGTCACCACGCAACACTGCGCAGGGCCACACGCTGGCCTTGGCTGCGATAGTCACGTTACCAATCACCACAGAGCGATCGTGGACGTAAGCCGTGGGGTGAATCATGGGCCCTTTGGCCAAGTTGCGGGTGAGTTCCTCGGAAAGAAGTTTGTCGGCTGAATCTGGACTTGAGGAATTTGACACCCCATCAAGGTGTCGAGTGGGAGACTTTCAGGGAAGCCCGAAGTGCCTAATTTCCAAAAAATGCTAATTTTCGTCAATTTCGAGGGTTATTTGCCCGGGGCAGCTGGGAAAAAACCCTTAACCCCAAGTTAAAAAATAATTCCCCTTGCCAACCCCAAGTCAGTTCATTTGCTCCGACCTTCCGACAGCCATGAAGGCCACATTTATCACATCCGGTCGCCAGTTCACAGTGAAGCAAGGCGACATCCTCATCGTTAACCAGTACCCTGGTAAAAACGAAGGGGA
>Ga0209088_10000360_pt1 | contig 33219 bp, 27 predicted proteins | sample S_140625_EF_Meta_FD_187324 | JGI IMG/M metagenome (GOLD analysis project Ga0209088, IMG submission 187324) | Freshwater microbial communities from Lake Simoncouche, Canada to study carbon cycling - S_140625_EF_MetaG (SPAdes) (version 2) | ecosystem: Environmental > Aquatic > Freshwater > Lake ... | reverse complement strand
TTAATCGATGATAGTAGAACCGCAGTGTTGGACCGAAGATTAATTTTAGAAAGAATTCATCCAGGATTTCTGGTTCGAACAAATATTGAATCCATTTCTCCTCCTGAAATCGTAACTGACAAAATGAATGAACCTAAAACACATAATAATACGATACAAACCAAACCCGTTAAAACCGTAAATGAAATCATATTGTCCAACAGTAAATTATTGGAACATACCGAAAAAGACGCAAAAAAAACACGAGAAAAGAAAGACAAGGTGGACAAGGACGAGGACAAGGGAGTAGACATGGACGTGGACGAGGCAGAGGACGTGGCAGAGGAGGCTGCGCCACAACCACAAAAGAAATCTCGCAAACGTGGCAAAATGGTCATTACAGAGTTGGATCAACCAAACGAAATAAACCCTGTAGGACCCAACCTCGGTAAAATCCAGATAGGCAAACAGACCATTTCCGACCGTCTCCCCCCACCTAAAAAACTCGTCGTCCGTGTTTCACCTTACTACATGAACAATCGACGAAAATACGTCCAGAAAATTGCGGAAACATTCCGACCATATTCCGCCGAGATATTGGCAAAAACCAACGAAATTACTTGTGCGAATCGCGATCAAAATATCAATTTCGATTTATTGACACATCAATCCATTGTCAAAGATTATTTGAATTTATATACACCCTACAGGGGATTGCTCCTGTATCACGGTCTGGGTTCGGGGAAAACGTGCACATCGATTGCCATTGCAGAAGGAATGAAGACTCAAAAACGGGTCTATATCATGACACCCGCCTCACTCAAAATGAACTTTTTCTCTGAATTGAAAAAATGCGCGGACCATTTATACCGAAAGAATCAATTTTGGGAATTTGTAGGAACCGAAGGCCAGCCCGATTTAGTAACCGCATTATCCGCCGCATTACAATTACCCAAATCATATATTGAGAAACACAGAGGTGCGTGGTTCGTGGATGTCAAAAAGGCATCTAATTTCGGGGAATTATCAGAGAATGACCAGAAAAACATTGATGCGCAATTGAATGAAATGATTCGTGTAAAATATATTGATATTAATTACAATGGTCTGAATGTATCCAAACTCAACGAATTGACCAAAGACAATACGGTCAATCCATTTGACCACAGTGTAATTATCATTGACGAAGCCCATAATTTCGTGAGTCGTGTTGTAAATAAAATCAATCGTCCTAAATCAATATCTTCTGTCCTATACCACCATTTGATGAATGCCGTGGACGCAAGAGTCGTGTTTTTGACCGGCACACCCATTATCAATTATCCCAATGAAATCGGTGTGTTATTTAATATGCTCAGAGGATACATTAAAACGTGGGAAATTCAAGTCAATATTAGCACCAAAGAACGCGTGAATCGAGATACCATTTTGGACATTTTCAAAAAAGAAGGAATTGATATGTATGACTACGTGGAATATAGTGGAAACAAATTGACAATTACTAAGAATCCATATGGATTCGTCAATGTATACAAATCGGCGGCGGCGGAGGGTCGAACCAAGAAAAAGGGTGGTGACGGGGATGGAGTCGGAATGAGAAGTATGGTGGAAGGCGGAAAAGGGTCAAAAAAAAATAAAACCAAAAAGAAAATCTCCGTCTCTGACGCAGACGCAGACACCAAGACCCAGAACCCCATCCACAAAAAGAAAACGAAACGCGCCTCCACCAAAAAGAAGATAAACATAATCACCGATAAACAAACCCTGTATGACATTCGCGACGGGATCGTTATCAAAAATCCACAAATTGGTTCAGACATTAAGCTTAAAGACGAAGAAAAAGTCGAATATTTCGAAAAACATAATGACCTGTATGACGGTGGGGGCATGGGGGATACAGACGATACGTTTAAGTCCTACAGGGGTATTCAGTTTGACGAAGATAATCGCATCGACGATGTGCAATTTATAGAACGAATTAAACGCGTATTGCCCAAATACGGAATTAATCCTTTGGGAGATTCGCCGCCGAATTTATACAAATGTCTTCCCGATGTAAAAGATAAATTTATTGAAACGTTTATTGATGGGGATGCTGGAAATGTCAAAGAGATTGATTTATTTAAACGGCGTATATTGGGTCTTACATCGTATTTCCGCAGTGCACAAGAACAATTGTTGCCGAGTTTTGTAATGACGGATGACGGTAAAACATATCACATTGTAATGTGTGAAATGAGCAATTTCCAATTTGGAGTTTATGAAAAGATTCGTAAAGACGAACGTGACCAAGAAAAACAGAATAAAAAGAAAAAGAAAAAGGGACAGGGCCAAACCGATGACATTTATGAAATTTCGTCCACGTATCGCATCTTTTCACGCGCGTGTTGTAATTTTGCATTTCCAGATGAACAAAAACGACCGTTACCGGATATGGTAATGCACGACAAAATCGACCAGAATGATTTTAATGGATTGACTCACGATGAACGAAAGAAAACGGATGAATATATTGATGATGCGGAACTTGTGGATGAACCGGCCAACGAGAAAGATGAAGTTGTATTGAAGAAGATTGTGAAAGTTCCTGGTTCGAAAATCGTGAAGAAAAGAGAAGATGCGGATGCCAAAGCGGAAGCAAAGGCCGATGCCAAAGCGGCAAAGGAACGCGAAAAAGAAGCCAAGAAAAAGGCGGCAGAAGATGCCAAAGCGGCAAAGGAACGCGAAAAAGAAGCCAAGAAAAAGGCGGCGGAAGATGCCAAAGCTGCAAAGGAACAGGAAAAAGAAGCCAAGAAAAAAGCGGCGGAAGATGCCAAAGAAGCGAAGAGATTAGAAAAAGAAGCCAAAAAGAAAAAAGGTGGTGTAGGTAGCAAAGACGACGACGGGGACGACGATGACGACGTGGAAGATATTGAGGAAAAAGAGGAGGAGGACGTGGACGAGGTGGAGGAAAAAGAGGAGGAGGACGTGGACGAGGTGGAGGACGAGGTTGAGGAAGACATAGTGGAAGACATAGAGGAGGACGACGACGACAAGGACGGTTCTTTGTTATCCAATGAAGAAATCCTCGAATATCAAAAACGTATTCAGATAGCCCTCGATTTTTTAAAATACAATCATTTAAAACCCCGTGAAAAGGAATATTTAACATCCGATGCCCTTGAAACCTACAGTCCCAAATTCAAAAAGGTCCTCGAAAATCTAACGGATGAGTCAAACAGTGGTATTCATTTGGTATATAGTAATTTCCGAACCATTGAAGGTGTTGGACTCCTCAAACTCATTTTGGAAGCGGCCGGTCTGGAAGAATTCAAATTGGTCCGAACCGCAGATAATATGTGGGACCTTCCTTCCAATCTGTCACCAGACAAACAACGATTTGTCCTTTATACCGGTACAGAAACCCCGGAAGAAAAAGAGATTATTCGTAATATATACAATAGTACATGGCATTTGATTCCACAAACAATGTCCGCAAAATTACGCAAACTTTCAGAGAATAATTTTATGGGAAATGTCATAAAGATTATGATGATTACTTCTTCCGGTGCCGAAGGTATCAATTTGCGCAATACCCGTTTTGTTCATATTATCGAACCCTATTGGAATATGGTCCGGTTAGAACAGGTCATTGGTCGAGCCCGACGTATTTGTAGTCACGAAGATTTACCACCCGATATGCGAAACGTCAAAGTATTTTGCTATATCTCCACACTCACGGAAGAGCAGCGAACCAACGAGAAACACATTGAATTGCGTATTAATGATGTAAGTCGTATAACCAAAACCCCCATTACTACAGATGAATACCTGTTTGAAGTCGCAAATATCAAAAACAATATTAATCAGCAGATTCTAAAATCGGTCAAAGAAACGGCCATTGATTGCAGCCTGTATAATTCAAGCAGCAATGAGAACTTGGTATGTTATTTTGCAAATATAGATGTGAAAACCAATATGTTTTTGTCGTATCCTACATTGGAAATGGATAAGACGGAAAAAGTAGAGACCAATACAACAAAGAAGGCCACCAAGATAACCAAAATAACAATTGGAAAAGACGAATATGCATGGGATCAAGTGACAAACAATGTATACCTGTATGACAATTTCAAGAATGCACGCGACAAAAAAGACGTGCTCAAAGTATATGGCCATTTCGACCGGAAAACTCAACGAGTGATTCCCGACAAGGCATAAAGAAAACCATATAAAGTTATTTTTGTGTTATAACAAAATGAATAATACCAAACCCACAGTCACCTTTCTCAAAACCGATAATAATATGATCATAAATGAAAATCGTATTACCTGGGTTCGAAAAATGAATGAATGTTTAGAAGTATGTGTCAAAACAACTGGATGTGGGACATTAGATACACATAAAATATGTAAAATATATAGTCCGGAAAGTTACCAAAAATTGAATGCTCAATTTGAGAAGTAATAAATTCGCAAAATATAATATGTTGATTGGTTGCAATATCAATCAACATAAAACCCCACATCCACCCCCACCCCCCCCAAAAACAATTCGTTCAAAATACAATATAAAAAATTGGGCATTGAAAATACAATATAATAATGAATGAAAAAAACAATGTATTGACAATCAAGACCGTTCAAATACAGCCAATTCGCAATATGATTACGGCCATAAAGGATATTTTGACGGACGCCACCATTACATTTACCAAGAACGGAATGCGTATCATCAATTTCGACAAGACGCATACTATTTTAGTAAATGTGAATTTACACGCCAAGAAATTCGAACAGTACGTGTGTGACCCCGACAAGATTATTGTGTGTGCAAATACATTGCATTTATTCAAGGTCATTTCGACCATGTCAAATGACGATACATTGACGATGTATATCGAAAAGTCCGATTACCACGACGGTGTAGTATCTTATTTAGGACTCAAATACGACAATGGGGATATCAAACAGTGTTATAGTCAAAAACTGCGATTGATTGAACCGGATACAGAAGAATTGAAAGTGCCGGATGTGGAATATTCGACCATTATCAATTTGCCCACCTCGGATTTCCAAAAGATTGTGCGTGATTTAAATGGAATCTCTGACCGTATCGAAATTAAATCTGTAGGAAATGAATTGTTGTTTTCGTGTGAGGGTAATTTTGCGAGTTCGCAGATATCTCGTTCGGAATCGGATGGATATATGGAGTTTATTAATAAGCCGGATGCTTCGGTGGTCATACAGGGCGAATTCTCGTTGAAGAGTTTGAGCCATTTCATTAAATGTACACCGCTATGTAGTCATTTGGAAATGTATTTGGGGAACGATTTGCCTCTGATTGTCAAATATGATGTTGCGTCATTGGGTGAAATCAAACTGTGTCTTGCGCCGTTGCCGCCGAATTAACAAAATAAAATATAAAAAATCACATCATAAAAATAATGATATTACACAATATCATTATTATAAATGTCACACACACATACCAATCCATTTATTATCTCAAACCAGGAAATCCTTGTGTTTCAGGTACAGAAGGCAAAGGGGCTCCACCTCTGATACGTCTTCCACTACGAGTTCCCCTTTTCCCTTTTCTACGTCTCGCTGTTTTCTTAACTGTCCTCCTCAAACGTCCTACAGACTTATTTCCCTTTCGTATTACAGCGGCATTTCCGAATCCCGGTTTGTATTGTACTAAATACTTCCATTCCATCATCTTATATAAACTTATTACATTTTATCTCCCAAATGTTCATTACCTCCATATAGTTGTGATTTTCCACCGCGAGTTCCCCTTTTCCCCTTTCTGCGTCTCGCAGTTTTCTTAACCGACTTGGAAACACTCATCGACTTGTTTCCCTTACGCATTGCGGCGGCATCTTTCATAGCATTGCCTAATTTGTATCCAGGTTTGTGTTTATTTTGATTATAAACGCGTTTTACTAAATCAGTCCATTCAGACATTTTTATATACATACTATATATTTTATTTACAAACACCAAAATATATAATATTATATTATTACATATTCCTAAAATTCAGGTGAATGTTTCTTGAATATACACCCATCTTTGGACAAATTGGTAATATCCCGTATAATATGGACATTTTGATACTCCGTTTCCATCGTATCCAACCATATCTTTATGACACAAAAGGTGGTTTTCGGTGATATGGTAATTCCATTAATATGTTTGGTATGCTCGGGAGAAACCGTCAATGTTTCCCCACACAATAAATAAGACATTTCTGTCCATACATTTTTCACAATTTTATTAGATACTATGAATGAAAAACACCCGCCGTTTCGATTGCTCGGGTCTTCCCATAAAGGAGTTATTCCCTTGCGCATCAAAAATAACATACTTTTTTTTACAATATTATCAGTCAACGCATTATTAATTGCAATGATATCTTCGGCATTCGAAATATCCTTGCTAATAACGGTATAACTTTCCAAATTCCATTTGCGATCGTTTGGTAAATGGTAATACAAATCCCATTTATCATTCAGTGTATGTTGCTGGTGTTTATTCATCATGTATCTAATTACACTGTATATTATTTTTCGCATTTAAACTTTATATCTTTTTTGTGTAAAAATATCTTGTATGATGGTGTGTGTGTCCTACAGGGTTATTATTTGGTAATCATCCATGCCCAATTTAACATATTGATTGCTATTCAATTCAAATGTCTGGATATCGTGGTCCATTACTTGCACCACATAGTTGGTATCAAACACGTGTTTCTTATCGGATTGGTATTCGAGTAATCTCGAAATAAACGTGTAGGACAATATCTCGTTTCCTTCTATAAAATACTCGGGTCCTACAGTCAAATCTAATGTCTTTTCGTCCATATCTGGATGTGTATATGTAACGGCCAAAAATCGGACATTTGATTTGGTCGTTTTCAATTTGGAAAATAACAAGGCTTCGAAATGATTATAAATATTTTTGAAAAAATGGAAAATAATATCGTCGTCTTGTTTGATTGTATTATCCCGTTGATAACAAATTCGGACAATCCGTTTCCCTTGATTCGAAATATACAATACCACCTCGTTTGTCAATGTAATCGGATTCATTGTATTTGCCATATTCTCAATAATGGTGATTATACCCGTAAATGACGGATAATAATGATATATGTCGTTATATTTCGAATTGTCCAATATGGATATCCACGAAAGAGATATCCAATAGGGTTCTTGTGGTTCCATTCGGTAATTTCCCAAATAGGCTCTCGTTGATTGATAATAATATAGGGCGTGATTGAATCCCGTTTTCACAATGTCGGGTGTATATACGTCCATGAAATCTTGTAAATGATTATAAAAATTGGATGCAAACAATACGATTTCAATCGGATTTAGTTTATTGTAAAAATGGTGGAAAGTAAACAAAACCTCCTTTATGATATAAACGATATGTATATAAACTAAACCATTTACAAATGCGGACATAATATCGTTCATATAAGAATATGCGGTCGTTGTCATACAGTGGATTTTTGGGGATTGGGTGTTGTTATATATATGCAAAAATATTTATATTGTTTTTGTCAAACAGATTTTTGATTTTATGGATGGAATATGTATATTTTTATGTATATTTTTATGTATAATATATCTTATATATTATACACCATTATGAAATTGTGTTCAATTGCGTGGTTTGTCCTTTTCTTTTCAATCGTCGGAATCATAGTAGACTATTCTCTTTTTGGAACAACCTCTTTGGGAATACTATCGAATGTTATTTTTACGGGTTTGTTTGTTTGGTGGGCAAATTGGGCCTGTTTCAAACAGGGGTATAATTGGATGGCATGGTTAATTGTATTATTTGTTGGATTTAGTACAATGGGAGTGATTTTTATATATAAATACCGAAACACCGATTCGATTGTACATCAAGCCATCAATGAAGAAAAAGAGTTTCGTAAAAAATACGGGTTGTAATATTATGAATATTACCTATATGACCGTCTGTTTGTTTGTCCGTTTGTCTGTACGTCTGTTTGTTTGTCCGTTTGTTTGTACGTCTGTTTGTCTGTTTGTCCGTCCGTCTATCTTAAATATCCAATGAAATCGTATTTTTCAACGAACCCGAGTTTTTACGACGAGATTTCTTAGGAAGTGTATTTCCCTGTAAATCTTTCATAGAACTAATGCTAATCATAGAATCACTATCCAATGAAATATTATTTTCGGACTGGAATGACGGTTGAGGTTGGGGGGTTTGTGGAGATACTTTCGGTTTTAATCCCGCCAAAATATTATCTAAATCCATACTTTGTGGTCCTCGCATCTCGGGACGCATTTGCGGTTGTTGTGGTTGCGGTTGTTGCGGAGGAGGACCTTGGTATTGTTGTCTTACAGATTGATTTGCCGAAGAATATTGGCCAGTTCCTACAGGGATTCCTTCTTCACGGAACATTGCCCCGCGTCCCATTGCAATATCGGGTCTGTTTGGGATACCGTCGGGGCGTTCCGTAAAGACCATATTTCCCGGTCGTTGGGATGCAGGTGGTGCAGGATATGATTTGGTTTCTACCGGTGGTGGGGGGGGACCCATATTGGGTGGCGGATTCATTCTATCCCCCATCAGATTATTCGCAAATGCGAATCCCGGACTGTTTTGTGACATTGAACTCACAGTTGCATTCGTAAACATTTTCATCAATTCCGGTGATTGTTTAATCACATCATTGAATGCGGGTGTTGAACTCGAAAGTGCCTTATTGGTAAAATTGACAACGGCGGCACTGAATCCAATACGTAATAAAAGTGATAATTCCGGTGAAAGTTTTCCGCCCTTGTATTTCTCGTGTAATTCCGAAAAAATCTCTTCGTAACTATCGAGGTCTTCGTTGATTTGTTCCCCCCAACCATCCAAATTTAATCCAAAAGGATCGAATGCCGCATTGGCGTATTCAATGGAATTGACAAATGTCATAAACCACCATCCCTGTAGTTTCACACTGTCTTTTTTGCGTTTGTCTTCCATTGCCGTCTCATACTCATCTTCGACTTCTTCGTAATTGGAATCCATATTGAAATGCGAATGTGATTTGATGGTTCCTTTTTCATACCATTCTTCCAATTTCTTAATCATTGCGCGTTTCTTACGACGACGTTCGCGGTCGGTCATAGAGGGCATTTTGGAAGAGGCCATTGGGACTTCGTTGACTTTGGAATATCCATCCCACGTCTTGGTATTTCCCATAGAATCCGATGTGGCGTGTCCTAAATTGGAATCTGTATCTATTTTAATGTTTTCTGATTCGGGAGCTGAGGCAGAGGCGGCGGATTTAGACCCTCCTCCAAATCCGAAGAAATTGCTGAACCCAGATAATGATTTGGTGGTACTGGATTCGCTACTCCCGCTACTTCCACCAGTATTCACTGTTTTGGTGGTTCCCGAAGAAAGATCGTTCAATTCTTTTTCCAAATTGTCTAATTCGCCTAAATCTATATTTGTTTTATTTCCGAAGCCGCTCGATGATTTCTTATTATTGTTCATTAAAAATTCGATTCCTCCACCGAAATTTACATCCGACGACGACGACGACGACGACGACGGTCCAGTAAAGTCATCATTCAAATTTAAAGTGATTGGTTCCAAATTATCTAATCCTAAATCGATTACTTCCATGATATGATAATTATATACTATTTATTTTTAAGTTCTCCGCATAGGTTATTATATTTCGAGATTTCAAGTACCATATTCCTTGTAGGAAACAATCGGCCAAATCGTCTTTTTTCCGTGAATCCATCGCGTAACTCCAGTGTGTCAAACAGGGGTTTATTGTTAGGAACCGGCGACAAATGTCGATTGCATCGGATTTATGTTTCTTGTATTTATCTTTCAGAGATTTCGATTCTGATGACACCGCTGCCGCCGCCTCCACCGGCTCCGCCGGCCTCATAGAATTAACCTGTAGGACTTCTGGGGGAGTGGGGGTGGTGGTGGTGGTGGTGGGATGCGGCGTATTTGTCCTACAGATTATTTTGTTGGATGGTTGTGTGGGGACCAACCCTTTGAGTTTGTTTACCGATGAAATGAAATCAATGACAATATTGGAATTTTTCATAATAAAATACTGTGCCACCATTCCCTGAATGGTTTTCATACGATTCGCCAATGGCGAGATTTGATTCTCAATAATTACGTGTGTGACTTCGGACATTTGAGCGCTTTGGTCAAACAGGGTTTTTATATTGCGTCCGATTGTAAGTAAATCAATCTCTTTGACATTTTTATTGATGGGTTTTTCAAGGAGTTTCAGAGAATGAGATTCAAAATATGTTTTTGCAAAATCGAGAGCGTCCTGTTTTTTTGTAAAGGGGGTGGTGGGGGGTGTGGGGGTGTTGTTTTGTAAAAATGGATGTAAAAATGTATATAAATCGGCGGCTTTGAGTTTCTTGAGTGCAGATTGTTCGTGTGCTTTTTTGGGAAGGAGGAATCCAGATGTCTTGGCGTGGGTCCTACAGTAATATTTTGTGTTTGGGTCTGGATTGGGGTCAGAGAAAATGGCGATTTTGCCACATAGTGATGGTACGTCTTGTGATTTGTTTTTGGATTTTGTCCTACAGGAACATTTGTATTGTTGTTGTTGTTGTTGTTGGGGATTTGTTTGAGAGGTTTCTATTTGACCAACATTTAGGACGGTCCATTCAGAGATTGTCGGTGGTTCGGATATAACTATATCAAAAATACAATACGCCATATTTCGGATTCCAATATCAAAACTAATGATTCGTTTCATTTGCCGGTTTATTTTCGTTTTAGTATATAAAAAATAATATTTATATATATTATAAAATACATTGTTATATGTATGTGTGATATGTGCAGCGCCAATGGTGTAGAGGTAACATGAAACCCTTCCAAGGTTTAGCTGAGGGTTCGATTCCCTCTTGGCGCATTTTTTTATGTAAAATTAACAAAGTGAATTATATTCATAATATGGTTGTATTAACAAAATATTTATTATGCAATACAAAAATAATAAGTTAAATGACCAACACCACATTGTTCCAAACGTATTATATTTGAAATAAAAAAAGAATGATATAAGCATGGTTGTTATTGCAAAAAATGACAATAAATGATTTTTGATTAAAAATAAAGGTATTATATAAAACAATAAAAATATCATAATCCAAATATTTTCATAACCTTTATAATTAAACCATTCCCAAGATAAATGTCCATTTTTTCCAATAGATGTATAATACAGTATTGGATTATAAATTTGTTTATATATAAAATAAATTATTAAAAAAAGTGTATAAAGTAACAATATATTATATCGAATCGTTGAATTTGGTATCATTATCATTAGAATATACATGTGTAATACAACAAGAAAAGACGATATAATAGAAAGGATTTCATTTATTTTTTTGTTTTTTAAGTTTTTCCATAAAAAGAATTCTATCAGTTGCATTGAACCAACTGTTAATAATAATAAATAAACTAATGGATTGTCAAACATTGGTGATTTATATTTTGTAAAAGTGTTTGTTACATAAATAAATAATAATGATACACAAACAAAAATAAATGTATTTATGGATATATCTGGATTCCAGCACATAATAATATATAATAATATTTATTTACAAAACATAAATATTATTTTTAGGACATTTGGGGGTGTGGGGGTTGTGTGTGGGGTGGGGGTGGTGGACCCTATCTGCCACCAGTATATCTCGACAATTCCGCCGATGTAATTACAGGTGATTCCAATTTGGATTGTAATTGTTCTCGTGTTAAATACATATTTTTCAAATCAGTGGATCGATCAATGTATCCAGGAGTTCGTAACGGGGATTCTTGATGAGGACTGTTCAGAGATTTGGGATAATTGTCTTCTTGATTTACATCCAAATATCTCTGATACCATCCTACATCATTCGCGGCTTCACTCATATCCATTCGCATAATCTCTTTTGCATTATGTGTCAAATATTGGCGATATTGCCAGTTGGATTTGATACCATTGCTCTGTAAAATAGCCGTATTTCTCACAGCTTCGGGTTGCCAACTGGCTTGAACTGTGCGACCATCCGCCATTAATGGTGGAAACTCTTCATAGCGATTATTTGTATGATATCCTAAAGAAGATGGTGGTAATACACTTCGGATTCCAAAATAGGCATTTTCAATACTTTGTGCGTTTTCAAACATATATAATATATATTATATATTTTTGACTCGGTATTTATCTTATCATATTCCTTTATCGTATTCCTATTCTCTGAATCTTTCCTACAATAAAGTGTATTTTAGGAGATAGACAACTTATTGTAATAGTTGCAAGAGTTCATTACGTTTCAATTTATTTACATTTCCAGAATGTAATTTTTTGTCAGACACTATGTTTTTCAATTGACTGGTTGTCAATTTCGAATAATCCTCTGTTTGAACAATCTCGTCTGAAATGGATATTTCTTCGACGATTTGTTCTGGTTCTGACACAGACTCAGGTTCAGGTTCAGGTTCAGGTTCAGGGACAGTCTCTGATTCATTGTCAGAGACTACAACACGTTCAATACTGTTGGACACAATTTCATTTACATTGATATCGTCATCATCTTCGTCGTCGTCGTCCTCATCCGAATCCTCGTCGGACTCTTCTTCTTCTTCTGGTTCTTCGTTTATATCTAAATGTTCAATTTGAATATTATCATTCAAATCAATGGTGATATTATTCACCATTTCTCTTTCCTCTGAACCAGAGACCGAAAAGAACGGGCTTGAACCCATCGAACCCATCGAATTCATCGAATTCATATTAAATACAAACCCGCGTAATACATTCATTTCTTTGGCTAAATTATTCAAAATTTCAACTGTAGTTTCCGTCTTTTTTTCAACAACTCCAATACGTTGTTTAAAATGATAGATAATCATCATAATCAAAACGAAAGTTATTGCTAAACTTATGAAAAAAAATGATTCTATAAAACTGAAAAATCCCATTTATATTCTACGGTCACAAAATATAAAATACCCGTTAAACGAATAACATAAAATATATTATACAAATATATATATGGATACGAATAATCAACAAAATGCACCATCACAAAATGGATCATCCGAAACAGCATCCGATTCATCGAATATTTTCCAGGTCTTTAATATCCAAAATGCACTTATTATCATTCTATTGGTCTTGTTGATATTTTCCCTTTTAGGAATAAATCTACTTTCTTCAGTTGGATATGTTTTTGAATCCGGCGTCAACATTATAAAACCATTTATATTACAGATATTATCTATTTTTGGATATACTACAGGTTCATTGATTAATACAACGGCAGATGCGGTCGGAGATACTACTAAAGCGGGTATTGACATTGCAGAAGGGACATTACATTCTGTAGGAGACCTACTCATTGATTCAAGTAAGGCCAATACCCCCAGTGATTTGGCCAATACAATCCAGTTTTCACCCATAAAATTAAACCAAAAGGATCCTAAACCGGATAATTCGCACAATTCGATACAAAACTCAATTGCGTCTGCAAAAAATCAATGGTGTTTAGTAGGTGAATATGAAAATAAACGCGGATGTGTCGAAGTCGGCAAAGATGATAAATGCATGTCGGGTCAAGTTTTCCCTTCTCAAATGACCTGTATGAACCCTACAATGACCCAAAATATGCCTAACCAACAACGCCCACAACAACCGCAGCAAATACAACAGCAGTTACAACAACAGAGAATACAACAGCAACTACATCAACAACAGCAGTTACAGCAAATACAACAACAAGCGCAACCACAACAAGCGCAACAAGCGCAACCGCAACCACAAAAATAAAATTGAAATACTTTTTAGAAAAATATAAAAATATATTGCATACATAAAAATGTCAAAAAACAACGAAAACACTTGGGAAGATATATATATGGCATCGCGCAATTTGAACACGAACCATTCTTCGTCCCTTATATTGGAAGCCGCAATGGGATGGATTGAACATATGGATTCAAAAGAATTTCAAGAACGACTTTTGGAAGGTACATTGCCCGAATTTATAAGAGATAAACCTCCGGTGGCAAAGTGTCCTATAGAGCGTATGACGAATCACGCATATTTACTGATGACGGAAGAATGTCACCGTGTCGGGTTATACAATCAAGGTTATTTACATAGACTTGAACTCCGATATATCGACGTAGAACATTTTAAATTTAAATATTACAATGAATTCAAAAAGATGGATTATGATGATGACTATGATATTTATACGGCGTAGATAGATAGATAGATAGATAGATAGATAGATAGTATCAATTTGTCATAAAAGATAATCATAAAAGATAATCATAAAGAACACACTTTTTTTTATGATTTTAGTCACACGCCCACATACACAAACAAAATCTCAAGCATTATACAAAATCGACATGGGTAAATAATTGGGTCTCTGACTCGGATTCGTATAAGAAATTGCAGTTACATTATTAGTATAATATGTAGTCGAATCCGGGTCCGGTGGATTTATCACAATTTTATAATTATTTGTAGCCACGCCATTCAAAGTTACACTGTTTGACAATTTAATAAAAGACAATGCAAAAGAATATACAAATTGAGGATACGTTTGTAATGGTTTCAAAGATGAAAATTGTACAGTTCCAATATACGCATCAAATCCAAATGTCTCTCCTGTATTCGTCACATTAAATGAAATTGTTCCAGAACTGATTCCCGAAGCATATGAACCATTAACACTATATGAATTATTCGGGTCGGAATTCGCATCATATGGAATTTGAGGATTGTCTTGATTCGTATCGGCATAATACGCATTTAATACAGGTGTCATAAATGAATAATTAACACTGTTTGACGAACTGGAAACCGTTCCCATAAATCGAATTGCAACTGGAACCGAAACCGTGAAAACGGTGAAATTGGTCAACACATTATTTGTGGTAATAATGGTAGAGAATTTTACAGGAAGTGTATAGTTCGTATTACTTGGTGTGGCGAATCCTACACCCAAATTTTGAATGGTAAATGGAAGGAGAGGTCGTGTAGGAATCAATGCATATGCATCCACGTTGCTTTGTAACATATACAAATCTACATTGGGGTCTTCATACAGATACGTTAATGGACCCGGAACATCACAAGCATATGAAGGCGTTTTTACAATGCCATTTGTGTTGCAATTCAAAGTATAACTGGTAGTCCCCGTAACCGGATTTGTAGTTTGCGTATATAATGACGGACTAAACCGTTGATAATTTCCTTTCGAAATTTGTGCCCATCTCTGATTTTTGGTAAAATTATTTGTTTGAGTAGATTGTAAATTACTACTGTATTTCAAAATTTCCGCTTTGCGGCGCATACTCAAATCATATTGTGTGACCAGTTTTCCAGTAGATGTATTGATTTTATTATATGGTGTTTGGTCCAATGAATTAATACGAGGTGGGGGTACATTATAAATAAATGCATAACGGCGATTCGCCATCATATCTAAAAACCCCTGATTATCACAAACGTTTGTCATACAGTATAATATACTGTATGATAATTGTATGGATGTATATGACTTGCGTGTATATTTTTACATACGATTCGAATACCAATTCATAGACAGGTATTGCATTGATTTCGGTGCATCAATATTTGAAATTGGGTTTGTATTTGGACCTTGTGCTAAAATACTATTAATTTCCAATACATTCAATGCATGTGCAAAATACCGCAAGTTCGACAATTTGCCATTGAATCCACCATTTCCACAAACAGTAATATCACTATAATTTTGTTTAGGAATATGTATGAACATATTTCGCGAAGTTACTGTTCCATTTACATATAAATCCATTATTTTATTCTGTACACGAACCGCCACATGAACCCATTTTTTCATAGGAATGTTTGAAATATCAAAAACTTCTCTTATTTGGTCCGATGCATTTGGACGATCACCAGGGTTTACTACAGTATCCATTATAACATACAATGATGCATATGATCTGTCATTCGAACCATTTGCTTTTTTATTTGCAATATACATTCCTGGGCCATTATTTACATTTGAAATTCCAGTTGTACTATCAAAATTACCATCCCCTTTCACAAAAACATTATTATAAGTAGGATTTGTTTGACCATTGTTATTGTCTTGTATATTCAGCCAAACTGACCATGTGAATTCCAATCCCGAATTTGCATTGTCTGACCTCATAATCTGGATTGCTTTTTTATTTAATGGATTGGTTGAAATATTAGTTAACACATTTCCATCCAACATTCCTTTAATAATATATGGATTTGGGTCCGGTTGTATAAAATATCCCATAATCATAACCGCCAATCTAAAAATAAATACAAATCCAATGACTACCAAAATCAAAAAGATGAACTTGGCAATCATACTGTTGGACTCCAAAAAGGAAGAAGTTGCACCTACTGCATCTGCATTGGAAAATTCACTCAGAGAATTATTCATGGATTGTTTTGCGGCATTCAATGAATCGCCCATCGAAGACGCCATACCAGATACACTATCCCCAATTGCATTTGGATTCATGTTTAATGAATTTGACATTTGTTCTCCTAATGGTTTTTCTAAATTCATATTGTATAATATAATATAATATATTATATTATTTGTTTGTTTTGTTTGTTTTGTCTGTTTTGTCTGTTTTTACTAAACACTAATTACATAAGATTCCATTGTGTAGTTAATTTATTATCTTTTACAAAATCCAGATTTACTTTGTATTTTGAACCAGAACCACCTTGACCATTTCCCTGCATGTAATAATTCCATACCGATTGTGGGTCTAAAGGTGTTTCCCATCTCTGAAATTTGGCAAGCATAAATCCAGGTAAATATCCAAAGACGGTGGATGCCTTTTTCTTTGCATCCGCTTCGCTAATATTTACACTAACTATATTCAAATTATCTTGATATGGTAAATTAACCATTTTCACCGATTTTACTAATTTTCCATCTAAATATAAATCGACGAATAAATTGTCTACACTTATCACTAAATATACCCATCTTTGTAATGTGAAATTATCTGTAATAATCACATCAAATGTATCGGTACAAGTACCAGATCCTAATGGACAAGAATTTTCCGAAACTTTTCCGGAATCTTTTGCTTGTGTTTTAATTCCACAATGTAATATTGGTTTATTTGAATCGAAATATACAACAAATGTATATTTTTCATCTTCTACTTTATATTTTGGCAATCCAGTGAGACTTGTTTTACCTTCTTTTAATGTACAAAAAACGGTATTATTTGCAGATTCTCCCGCTTGACCTAATTGGTTTGCATAAATCCAAACACCATAAGCATATCTCGTACTGCTTCCAACTTTGGGAAATTTTGCGGTAGTAAGCCACTTTGAACTATTGTCTTTTCCCAAATCCATTAAATTTACAGAAGGTGCAGTTTGATATGACAAATATAGAACATAACCCAATATGACAATTACAATTCCTAAAACAATCAATAAAGCGTTCATTATAAAGTATATAAATATTATATATTTTTATACTGTTACATTTTTAATATTGGCGGATCTCGAACAGACAATAAATTGTAAAAATTGGCAATCTGTGATTTCATTAATGGCTGAGAATAATACATTACGTTGCAAATATATCCATAAGCACCATTTAATTCGCCTATATTGATTTGGTCCGATTTCGAATAAACTGGCATATTATCGCTAAATTTATATGTTTTTTCTAAAATTCCATTTATGAATAAATCGGCATGATGTCCCGAAGAATAATTAAATACAAAGTAATTCCATTTTTGACTTTTCAATTTAATATTGTACATACATTCAGAGTTGTATTTTCCTTTTGTCAAACACTTGGGATTATTTGTAAAATAAATATTGCAAGAATCATTTAAAAAAGTCACTTTGGGATTTCCACCGTTCCCCTGATAATCATCTGTTTGATTCGCGTAATTCAAAATATTATATTCACGGCTATGTTGGAATATTTCCGGTTTTGGATTCAAATATACCCAAAATGTAATCGAATAATTGGTATTAAAAACGGGTTGTGTTTGAGCATTCAGCTGTGCAATATAATTATCATTCACCGTTTTTGAAATAGAATCGTATAAATCAGGACGATTATATACTTTGGGGTCTCGAATATCTTCTATATCAACCAATCCACATTGCACTGCATTACTCACATCCATTATCAAATACGGATTGAATTTGCAATAATCATTCTTTGGGTCGTCTATACCAGTCGATTTATAACCAGAGTCATCTATACCCTTCAATGTGGGTTTACGGGGGGTATCATAAGGTTTATCTGGGTTACTTACAGAATGGTCTTTTAAATCCGGGTCATATGCATCTTTACCCGTAACATCTACACAACTTGACCGTTCTTCATTATCTTTATCATTTTTCTTTTTCGGCGAATCTATTTGAAATTGCCGGGAATCTGCAATCGTATTGACACTATTTAATTGGCGGTAATCTGCCAACAATACCTTCCCCCCATTTGTAATCACCTTATTCGCCACATCTTCGCCATATACATACATTAAAACCAATACAATCTCTATGATAAATAATACAAACACCATATTGGGTATTATACTGAATTCTTCAAATATATATAAAATGAAGTCGCTTATCAAACAGGGTATATAAAACAAGACTTGAATCCATACATTATATAATCCGGTTTGTTTTGAGAAATATTCTTCTCCGATGTTGTATACAATTGCCAAACCAATTGCGACGATCAAAAACAGGAATAGAAAAATAATACTATTTATGACAAATAGACTCGTAGAACCTGTGGGCAAGTAGTAATACAGGGCAATGATAGCAGTCACTGCCAACAACCCTCCCAAAAAGATGGATATATACCACCAATTGGCAATTCCCGCATTCACGATATCTTCTTTTAAAAATAGCAAAATACCGATTAATGGAATTACAATACTAAATATGTATGTATACAATCTGGTCGTTTGTAATAATGGATCCGTTATTCCATAATATATAATAACAATCACAATGGCCACAAACAGGATTGCTAATAATAATTTTAATACCAAATCATCCATATAGAATATTACACTATATTTTTATTGATGTTGGACCTCCCCATCCCCCCATCCCCCATCCCCCCATTCTATGGAACCAACCAATCAGAGATTTTCCATTGCCGTTTTTTTACCGTGACATTCTCTACATAATGCGACTAAATTGTCTACGTGATTGCTACCACCATATTCCAATCGAACCTTGTGGTCGACCTCAAACCACGCAGATAATTGTGTTTGACAATCGCCACAATGCCAACTTTGACGTGCCGCCACGAATTTCTTTTTGGTTTCACTTACAGAACGTTTCGTCCCTTTTTTTCCGGATTGCATTATGCGTTGTTCTCCCACGGGTTGTCCTACAGGGTTATTTTGTGCTTGCGTCGCATATTCGCTTCCACCACCTCCCATTTGTATGATGGGTCGTTGGCCGCCGATGCCGGCCCCACCACCACCACCACCACCCCCTCCTCCGCCAAAGTTGTTTTTGGAAGTGAAATCCAATATGGGCGATAATATACTCGATGTTGTGTTGTCTAAAGGTAGATATTTGATATAGTCATTCGAGGTCATAATCATCTGTTGTGCACTCAATGGATTCTGTTTGAATAGCCAATACATAAACAATCCCCCTACGGCAATTCCCACCATTTGATAATATTTTTTCCATTTCCACAAGTCTTTCACGTATTTTCCGTCCGTATAAATATACCATATTAAAAAAGCGGTAATTAAAAATATATATATTTCAATACGCATATATATATTATTTATACTATATGACCACCTCGATTAGCCATAAAGATTGTATATGACAATACACGCCAAAATGACGAATATAGCCAATATATATCTCTTGTGAATACCGATTCGTTCACTTATTACCACGGGTTTAGGGGTATAATGTGTCAAATATCGGTGATAACTTTCGGCTAAAGATATTTCCGGTTTTTTCAACCATTCGTTGTATTTATTGTGTATGAAACACACCCAACGGACAAAAGAATCGCGATTATCCAGATAGGGTCTTACCGGGTATTTGTCGAGAGTCTTACTAAATTTATCGCCAATGTCCTTGTCGGGAATAAACATTGGGAAATTCTGTATTAAATCATAGTATTTTCGTTTGGTCGTCGCATTCGGGTATTCGGGATATGACATCGCAATCGTATGTAGGAAAAACCAATAATGAGGACCCCATACATCTGGCTCGAATTTCATTGTGTAACTGCAAATATAACTATTGTCGGATAATTTATTCCCTTGGGAAACTATATAAATGGTTTTTCGCAAATCATATAGTGGTTTTTTACAATAACTGAAAATGGATATTACAAATATATACTGTAATAATTGCGGGAAAAGTGGTCATATATTTAATAATTGCAAAATGCCCATCATTAGTATTGGAGTCATTGCATTTCGGATACATCCAACCACGAATATTCACGAATATTTAATGATATGTAGGAAACATACTTTGGGATTCATGGATTTCGTTCGTGGAAAATATTCGGTGTATAATCGCGATTACATTTTGAATTTGTTTTATGAAATGACGGATTCAGAGATTGAGATAATTCGCCAACAGAAATTCGAAACTATTTGGAATACGATTTGGAATGGTTCTAAATCCACGATCGCCCAATATCAAATGGAAGAATCCGTTTCATCGGACAAATTCAAAAATCTTACAGAAGGTGTCATTAGCCATTCGGAGTATTATTCTTTGGCGACATTAATCGAAGAACGCAACCGTTTGAATAAATGGCAAGAACCGGAATGGGGATTCCCGAAAGGTCGACGAAATCAGGGGGAAAAAGATTATGAATGTGCCGTGCGCGAGTTTTCCGAAGAAACGGGATACAATAAATTCTGTTTGACAAATATGGATAATATATTGCCGTATGAAGAAATTTTCATTGGTTCGAATTACAAATCTTATAAACACAAATATTTTGTCATGTACATGAATTACGGGGATTCGTTGAAAATGAAATTCCAAGAAAACGACGAAGTCAGCAAATTGGAATGGAGACCATTTAAAGAAGCGGTTGAAAGCATACGACCTTATAATTTAGAAAAAATACGCATTTTAGAAAATGTGAATGAATCGTTGACGTCCTACAGGATTGTTTATTAGGGGGGTGGCGAAGCCACCCCGGTCATCCCTACCCCTTCCCCTACCCCTTCCCATTCCCCCTACCACCCTTTTCGGTAAATTCTTTATATATAAATTATGTTGTATATATAAAGTATGTCGGATGTTACAACCATAAAAAAAACTCGTCAAAAACCCAGAAAACAGACTCGGCGAAAATCACCTGTTGCAAACATACCACAACCATCTACGAAAGCAAAGAAACCGGTTCCGTTTGATATACAGAATCTACAACATAGTCGGACCATCATTGACTGGTTTAAGACACATACAGAACCTATCCAACATCTGGATTCGTACAAAGACTCCAAAACCGGATATTATGATAAATCGAAATTACGCAAGAATTCTCTGAAATTCGATATTCCTTTAAGAACCCAAATTACAAAAGATACCGGTATTATATTTTTGATGAATGTCCAAAACCTGAACTATCTATTTAATCTGTATGACCCCGACAAAACATTTACAATACCCATTCGTGGCAAAAACCGGGATTACAATCGTCATACAGGTTATTATTTTATTAATAATGATAAGGGACTTCAAGGATGGGTATTGAAATCGTCGCCGGTTGTTGCGGTTGCTGCTGTCACTGCTGCTGCTGCCCCCGCCACCAATAAACAATCCTCTTCGAACTCGTCTCTTTCGCCATTGTCCTCCATTAAACCCGCGACTCCACGTGAACCACCACCATCCCCATCCCCCATAGCAGCGGCTGCACCTACTCCTACTCCTATTCCCGCCGCCACCGCCGCCACCTCCGCCACCTCCGCCACCGTCTCTGAATCGTCCACAAACCAAAATAACCTGTTGGACCCCGAACGTGCCGAATATGATTCGAAAAAACACAATGATTTTCTGTATCCATCTCTGAACGATCCCCATTTTTCTCAAGAAATTGCCAACAAAAAAGAATTTACAGATACGCGATACGACGGCAAGATACACAATATCGAAGAATACGCCGATATACTCTGTAATACCAAATTCGAATTAGCCCCTCATCAACTTTTTGTCCGAAATTTCCTTTCTAATGATACGCCCTACAATAGTCTATTGCTTTTCCACGGATTAGGAAGCGGTAAAACGTGTAGCGCAATCGGAATCGCCGAAGAATCGCGTTCTTTTATGAAACAAATCGGTCTTACAAAGAGTATATTCATTATTGCCACGCCGAATGTCCAACAGAACTTCAAAATACAACTGTTTGACCCCCGAAAATTAAAACAGGAAAATGGCGTATGGAATATCAATTCCTGTGTAGGAAACTCGCTTTTAAAAGAAATCAATCCAATGAATATGAGCGGTCTTACCAGAGAGAAAATCATTGCACTTATTCAAGCCGTCATAAATCAATATTATGTATTTATGGGATATGTCGAATTCGCCAATTATATTCAATCACGAATCCGTATTTCGACGGACCTTTCAGAGATGGAAAAAGAACGAAAAGAACGCGCATTAATACAACATTTTTTCAATAATCGTCTGGTCATTATCGATGAGGTTCATAATATACGTCTTACAGATGATAATAAGAATAAACGGACGACAACCCTTTTAATGAAAGTGGCGAAATATTCGCAAAATATGAAATTGGTGGTTTTGTCGGCAACGCCCATGTACAACTCCTACACGGAAATCGTATGGCTATTAAATCTATTAAATACCAATGACAAACGCAATACAATACAAGTAAGTCAAGTGTTTGATGCAGATGGGGAGTTCCAAAACCAAAATAAAAAAACAAAATCGGGGAAACATTCAGAGATTGAATCCGGCGAAAGTTTATTGAAACGTAAATTAATTGGATATGTATCCTATGTCCGTGGCGAGAACCCCTATAATTTCCCCTACAGGATTTATCCCGCGGATTTTGCCAAACCCCGTGCCATCCAATCACACAAATTCCCTGTAAGACAACTCAATGGGAATCCGATTCCCAATGAACAACAGAAACGCAAATTACCCCTGTATGTAGATATGGTCAACACAAATACATATCAATATCAAGTGTATGACAAGATTATTCATAGTAAAAAAATGGGGAATATCCAAAATATGGATTCGTTTGGATACACGATGTTACAAGCCCCGATTGAAGCACTCAATATCGTTTATCCAGACGAAGATTTTATTTTGGACGACAAAGAAATGGGTGTGGGGTCGGGGTCGGGGTCATCGGACCGTGTCAAACACAATAATGCTTTATTATCTACCATGATTGGCAAAGCCGGATTGGACCGTATTACAACCAGTACTGTTTTAAAATCTCCCTATATTCGAACTAATTTTGCATATAAGTCAGAGATTGTGAAAAAATATGGAAGAATTTTCCATCCAGAAAATCTCAAAAATTACAGCGCAAAAATAGCCAGCATTTGTCAAACAGTATTATCTTCGGATGGTATTATACTCATATATTCGCAATATATTGATGGTGGTGTAGTTCCCATTGCATTAGCATTGGAAGAAATGGGATTCGCTAAATATTCGTCTCCTTCCGCGGATGGCGGTCTACCCGCAAGATCACTCTTTAAGACCCCTCCTACAGAACCTTTGGATGCTCTTACTCGACTCCCCCGTAGCAAAAATAGAACGGGTCACATTTTTTATCCTGCCAAATATGTAATGATTACGGGAGATGTGACCTATTCACCGAATAATGCGGAAGATATTAAAGCGATTACGAATACATCCAACAAGGATGGTCGAGAAATCAAAGTGGTCTTGATTTCGAAAGCCGGTTCAGAGGGTCTCGATTTCAAATGGATTCGGCAAGTACACGTATTGGAACCGTGGTATAATATGAATCGAATTGAACAGATTATTGGGCGTGGTGTCCGAAATATGAGTCATTGTGGTATCCCTTTTATCGAACGCAATGTCGAAATCTATTTACATTGTACCCTGTTTGAATCGGCGGCGTCGGCGTCGGCGTCAGCGGCGTCGGCGTCGGCGTCAGCGGCGTCCGAGACCGAGGCCGTCGATTTATACATTTATCGATTGGCCGAAAAGAAGGCGTTGCAAATCGGGAAAATCACACGAATGTTAAAACAAACCGCGGTGGATTGTCTATTAAATATAGAACAAACCAATTTCACCGAAGAGAAATTATTCGAAGAATTGAATAACCAGAATATTCGATTACGTCTTTCAAGTCAAACAGAATTATTGCCTTTTAAAATCGGAGATAAACGCGAATCGTATACCGATGTATGTGACTATATGGACAATTGCGAATATCAATGCTTACCCAATGCTCGTGAGAAACGAGGACAATCTAACTTTATGACATACAATGAAAAATTCGTGAATTCCACCAAAGAACAAATTGTGGATCGTATTCGCCAATTATTCAAAGAACGAACATTTTATTCAGAGAAATCTCTGATTCATCAAATAAATATTGTCAAAAAGTATCCATTAGAACAAATATATCATACATTGTCCTATTTGATTGGCAACCAAAATGAATATTTGACCGACAAATATGACCGAAGGGGGTACTTGATTGAAAAAATGGGTGTTGCCTCTGATGGGAAAACCGAGAGTACCTATTATGCATTTCAGCCAATGGAAATCACGGACGAAGAAGCCAGTGTGTATGAACGAACCATGCCCGTGGATTATAAACGCGGTTCATTGAATTTGGAATTGAACCCAAATCCGCAAATATTGGCGGTAGAACGGCAGATTTCGATTGAGAAACCGGATACGATTCAAACAGATGGTTTGGAAAATACAATCTCTGAATCTATAAAAGAAAAAATACCGAAAGAAATATCAGAAGTATCAGAGAATGTCCAACAGGATTATTCTAATTTGGCCAATGAAATTTATCAAGATATAATTCAATGTATTCAAACACCGAATCCGAAGAAACCGACCAAAGAAATGAAAATAGATTGGTTCTTTAATTTGAAATTTGGAGATGACCCTCGAGACGTCGCCATTTCGGCGGCGGCGGCAACAAATGGTTCTAAACGGGAAATTGAAAAACGCGAAAAGAAATCTCTGAAAATGCTTCTCAATAAAGTCCATGGACTCATTCCGGAAGATATTGATTTCTATGCTATGCGACACTATATGGATACTCTCACCAATACTAAAAAACAGGCATTATTGTCTGAATATTTCCAACCAATTGCGAATCCTACAGACCATTCTCTGATTAGTCAAATAAATCAATATTTTCACGAACGATTATTGGTCATTCCAACCATGACGGCGGTCATATTCTCCAATGAAAATAGTTATGTTATTTTGAAACAATCCAAAACCAATCCGCGTGAATGGACGAAAATATCTCCCGAAGACAAATTCAAATTAATGGCACCTCTGAAAAAACTCATTGTCCCATTGAACAACGTAAATCATTTTGTAGGATTTATGCATCCATTCAAAGGGAATGAAGTTGTATTTAAAGTGAAGGATACGACACAGAAAAACAATAAAAACAACAAGGGTGTGAAATGTGATATTATGAGCAAACCGCGAATCATTGAAAAGATAAACCATGTTTTAGGGGAGGACGTGTATCAATCGCGGGGAATACAATTGGAAAATATTGACAAAATACAATTGTGTATTCTGTTGGAAATATTGATGCGCCATTTGACGCGGACCGACCCACCCAATGTACGGTTTTATGACGCCGAGAGTGCCATACTGAATACAGTGGTAGACATGTAATCATATAACCCGGTCAATAAAATTGATTAATAAAATATCAAACTGACTTAAATATATCGTACATATATATATTTAAATGCAACCACGAAACAATAAATCCAATGCTGCCGCAACTACAGAAAGAATCTATGGCGTCTATATTCGTTCGATGCTAACCAGTAAAATCGCGATTCCTATTACGGCCATCGGCAAAAACATCAAACAGAATTTAGAAAAGATTATTTCGGAACGCGCAGAAGGAAAATGTATTCCCGAAGGATTTGTAAAACCGCAATCGATTCAAATACTCACATATTCATCGGGAAATGTAATGGGACAAAACGTAGAATTCTGTGTGACCTATGAATGTCTCATATGTAATCCGGTGGAGGGAATGATAATTGACTGTATGACAAAAACAATTACCAAAGCCGGAATTCACGCCGAAGTTGTGGACGAAAAAGGCAATGTTCCCATTACGATTTTCGTGGCTCGCGATCATCATTATCAAAATCAACATTTCAATGAAATCAAAGAAAACGAACGGATACAAGTGCGCGTCATTGGTGTTCGGTATGAATTGAATGATACATATATTAGTGTTATTTCGAAATTAATAGATCCGAAATCAGAGATTGGTCATAATAATAATAATAATACAGACAGACGAAAACATCGTGGTGGAAGCGCAAGTATGGATGCCATTGAAGCATATGAAGAAGAAGGGGATGGTGTGGGGATAGTGGAGGGTGGTGATGACACCATCGACGAATACTATTCCGATAATTGAAACAATATAAATATTTGATATATATGTTTATACATACATACATATACACACAATATAATATGGATGAAACGTGTATAGATACAAATCCTACACCCATTTCATTAGAAATGGTCAAAGAAGTCGTCGAGAAAATGAACAAACATCATCAAATTGAAATCTTGAAAATCATACATAAACATCCTACAATTAAAATCAACGAAAACAAGAATGGAATTTATATTAATTTAGCCTATTTACCACAAGATGTCCTACAGGAAATTCACAAGTATATCGAATATACCGAACAACAAGAATCGTCGTTGAATACATTCGAAATACAAAAAAACGAATTCAAAAATACATTTTTTGATGGATAGATTATACCACCTCCTAAAATCACATAAAGATATTTCAATATATTTTATTGTAATATACAATGACTATGACTAATTTTGCATTTGTAAATCGAACATTTGAAGAGAGTTTCAGAGAATTGGAAAAATACACATTCACGAAATCATTCCAAGACTATGCTTTTTCAAACACACAATCCACAATCAAGCATCCCTTCATTGCCGCTGCTGCTGCCACCACCGCCACCACCACCACCACCACAAGCATCCACGAATCCGAAATCACAATGAATCCATACACGAAAAAACAGGCGGTGAAGCCACCCACGCCCCCGCCCCCGCCCGCGGCGGCTTCGCCGCCCCAACCAAAATCCCTGTATGACCCCGCAGCGGCAGTATGCAGCGACACCCTTTTTTGGTCCATATATATCGGTGTATATGGCATCTCCGAATATCAACGCATAACTACCAATTATGGATTATGTGAATTGAACGAGAAAAAGAAAATCGCCGAATTTTTAAATAAAAGCGAAAACAAATTGAAAATGAAGGCGACTTCATACAAAGTCACCAAAGGCGCTATCCAAGAGATTCAGTCGGATTGTCATACACAGACTTCGACCACCAGTTTTCCAGTGGTCATTGCAATGTCCGTGTTTTACGAAAAGAATATTTGGATAGTCGACCAAAAACGCAATGTATTTTTGAAATTCAACGGAAAGCCAGATTCGGCGGAGGCGTCGGCGGACGCGTCGGAGACCCCATCCAAAAATCCCTGTATGATCCTATACAAGAACTCGCCGACTAATCCAAAACACAAAATAAGATATTCTGTTGAAACGTGTCCTACAGTGGATTTGGTAATGAACATCTCTGAAAAAATGATTTGTTTAGACCATTATGAAACACCCATAAAAGCCGCCTCGAATTATAAAATGGAAGATTTGGAATATATGGCCGAGTTCCTACAGGTCAATTTGAATGAACACGCGACCACGTGTTCCGGTAAAAAACTCAAAAAAATGGATTTGTATAATTTGGTCAAACAGATGTGTGTATGGTCATAAAGTATAATAAAATTGATGCGAAATATAAAAATATATAGATATATATATCTATATATTTGCAATGACAGAAAATACGAAACAATTGAATGCCGCATTTACAAAACTCGTATCTCAGTATTTAGATTCAAATCCATCTATGCGTCACGATTACAAAACCAATGAATTCGAGATTCGATTCAATAGTAGTGGTGGTGGCGGTGGAGGTGGTGGTGGCGGAAAAAAACCATTTACGAAAATCCATTTCGACAATGTGGTCAAACATTTATATTCCGCCGGATTCGAAACGGAAAATGCGGATGGACAACATATTCTCCGTGTTATCCCAGAACATATTGACCGCAAAACCGGTGTGACCAAAATGTCTAATATACGTGCGGAAATTCACGGTATGGACCTAATACAAGAATACTGTAGGACAAACGATTTGAAAAAACTGAATGAAATGGCATCGGGACTTTCGAATAAACTCAGTTTCACACAAAAATTGAGCGGTAAAGACGAATCGGGGGCGTTTATTAAACCGGTGGATTTCACCGATTTCAATTTCCGCGTTTCGTATCAATTGGAACAATCATATGGATTGCATACGAAAATCGGGAAAGAAATTCTGGACCGATGGACGGAATCCAAAAAGATATTCCGTTTAATGAATCGCATCCGGTTTTCGCATCCCACATATCCCGTATATGCCGATTTAAGTATTGTGAAAACATCCCGCCGAACCAACAAAATCATGATTCCCGAATATACCATTCAAGATGCCGGTGTATTTACAAATCCCGAAGAATACGAAATCGAATTGGAAATCAACAATACCGCGGTTGGAAATGGAACGGTTTATAATACCGCCGATTTATTAATGGATGGATTGCGAAAGAGTATTCGTGTTGTATTGAGCGGATTACAAGGAACGAATTATCCCATTTCAAATACCGAACAATCGGGTGTCCTACAGGAATATATGCGTATTTTGAATGGGACCGCCGATGAGAGCGATGCAGATTCCGTACCGAAATACCGCGTGTCAAACAGGGATTTCATTGGTCCCGGTATCACCACATTACAAATGGAAAATATTATGGTTCCTACCCCGGAAACCAAGGCCATTCCCAACATCCGCAATCAATACTGTGTGACCGAAAAAGCCGATGGTGACCGCAAAATGATGTATATTGCCGACAATGGCCGGATTTATTTGATTGATACCAATATGAATGTGGTATTTACCGGAATGAAAACGGAAGATAAAGTCTTGTGGATGTCGATTTTGGATGGCGAACATATCAAATACGATAGCAAAAAACGGTTCATTGATTTGTATACGGCATTCGATATTTATTATATACACAAAGTCAGCGTTCGCGATTTGGCGTTTTTACCCAATCCCGATGAATCGGCGGGGGCAGAGACACAAGAAGGTGAAGGGGAAGGCGAACGCAAAAAGGATACGACAGCGGCGGCGTCCAAAGGCGAAAAATACAAAAACAAATACAGATTAATATTATTGAATGATTTTGTCAGCCGATTGAATCCACAACCTCTGTATGTGTCCACCGACGAAAAAGCCAAAAAACGAATTTGGAAACCGGTTCTCAATAAAAATGGCGAAACGACCTGGATGGATGCCCGTTCTGGCAAAATATCCAAAACCGAACCATCACCTTTCAAATGCAAAATGCGTATTCAATGCAAGAATTTCGCAGTGGGGTCGGAATCACACAGTATATTCGAAAAATGTTCGGAAATTCTCTCGAATATTCAAGGCGGACAATACGAGTATTTTACAGACGGTCTCATTTTCACCCCCATTAACACGGGAGTCGGAAGTGACCGTGTAGGACAATCCGCGCCATTGCGAAAGACCACCTGGGACCGTTCCTTTAAATGGAAACCAGTCGAACAAAACACGATTGATTTTCTGGTGAGTGTCAAAAAGGATAAACGCGGGAAAGACGATATACACAATATTTTCCAAGAGGGACGCAATCTGACTCACGTGCAGGAAATATCGCAATACAAAACATTGGTTTTAAGATGCGGATTCAGCGAAAATATACACGGATATTTGAACCCTTGTGCCGATATCATACACGACCGATTCAACAATGACGGCGATGTCGACAATGAAGATGTATACCGACCCGAACCCTTTTATCCCACAAATCCATATGATACCAACGCCAGTATTTGCAATATTATGTTGCGACAAGACGGAACCAATATGGTTATGGTAACCGAAGAAGGCCAGTATTTCGAAGAAGATATGATTGTCGAATTCCGATACGAAATGAATAATCCTATTGGATGGAGATGGATTCCATTACGTGTTCGATATGATAAAACGGGTTCATTGCGTGCCGGTGCGCGAGAATACGGGAATGCGTATCACGTTGCGAATAATAATTGGCATTCGCTGCATAATCCCATCACGGATGCAATGATACGAACCGGTGCGGATATTCCTACAAATGTCATACAGGATGATGTCTATTATAATCGCACGGAATCCGTCAGTATTACCCGCGGTCTCCGTGATTTCCACAATCGGTTTGTCAAAGACCGGCTAATCAGTTCGGTATCGAATCGCGGCGATATCCTGATAGATTATTCTGTAGGAGCCGGCGGGGATTTGTCGAAATGGATTCGGGCAAAACTGGATTTCGTTTTTGGTATCGATTTGTCCAAAGATAATATTTATAATAATCACGACAGTGCGTGCGCGCGATACCTCGAAGAACGTAAGAAACGCGCGAAAATGCCGTATGCACTCTTTGTTCACGGCAATAGCGTGGTCAATATCCGCGATGGGAAAGCGTTTTTCGGAGACAAAGACCGGGAAATTGCCCGTGCTATTTTTGGAAATGGTCCCAAAGATATGGGTCAATTGGGAAAAGGCGTACATCGTCAATACGGCGTAGCACAAGAGGGATTCCATATAAGTTCGGCCATGTTTTGCATCCACTATTTCTTTGAAAACCTGAAAACGTTTCTGGGATTTATGCGCAATGTGGCCGAATGCACTCGATTAAATGGGTATTTCATCGGAACTTGTTATGACGGTAAAACGGTGTTCAAGATGCTGGAAAGCCTTCCAATGGGAAATAGCCATGTCATTATGAAACAGGGGAAAAAGATACACGAAATTGAAAAGGCGTATGATTTCACCGGGTTTCCGGATAATGATATGTGTTTGGGATACAAGATTAATGTATTTTATGAAACCATTAATCGATTGTTGTCGGAATATCTCGTGAATTTCGACTATATGAAACAGATTGCGGAACTATATGGATTCGTCTTGATTTCAAAAGACGAAGCGGAAAATATGGGACTTTCCAATGGAACGGGATTATTCAGTGAAATGTATTCAAAGATGGAATCGGATGTCAAACAGAATCGTAATTTATCGGCCAATTATGGCAAGGCAATGTATATGACTGCCGAAGAACGCGCCATTTCGTTTCTAAACCGATTCTTCGTTTTTCGGAAAACCATGAATGTGGATACCGAAAAAGTAACCCGACGATTAATGCAGAAACACGGCTTAAAAGGCATCGACGAAGAAATGGAACAAGACGACCGCGAGATCCAACAGGTTATTTCGGAGATGGATAAGAAGACCGCTGCCGCTGCCGTACCGAAAGTGCGCAAGACTCGCAAACCCAAAATGGTATTGGCGAAATATTCACCTGTAGAATCATCGCCTGCCGCTGCCGCTGACGCCGAAGGAGAACCGGCGAAATAAATAATTGTGGGATGGGTGGGATGGGGAAATATGGACATCATATACAAACGACATAAAAAGTTTACAATATTATAATTAGCCGTTTTTACATAAAACATATACAATGACCTATTATTTATTACCAAGATCACATTTTGATATATACAAAAACCTATGTTTGACACTGCAATCCGAAAAACCGACGCCCATCATTTCGAATTCTTTGGCGCATTATCTCTATAATATCAAAGAGAAGATTACGGCAAAAGAGAAATTTTGGAATACCTATAAAAAAATAACAAATCCGTATGAATATATTCATACAAATATTAATAACAAACACAAAAGCATATCTACTATCAAACCACTTTCGCGGTCGTTTTTTAAAATGGTCGAAATCATCCATCTCTTCTACATTTTTTTCCCGAATCAATCCATCCAGTCTTTTCATTTGGCCGAAGGACCCGGGGGGTTTATCGAGGCATTGTCCTATATGAGAAAATCCAGTGTCCATCATAAAGACGATATCTATATTGGAATGACCCTATTAGAAGACAAACAAGATGAAAATATTCCCGGTTGGAAAAAAACGGCCAATTTTTTGAAAACGAATAAAAACGTCCTGTTGGAAAACGGGGCGGATCAAACAGGGAATATTCTGTCTGTGGAAAATTTCGTCTATTGTAAAGAAAAGTATGGCGGAACTATGAACTTTATTACGGGGGATGGCGGGTTCGATTTTTCCACCGATTTCAATATGCAAGAGATACACGTCACAAAATTACTCTTTGCGCAAATTGCCTATGCGGTTTGTTTACAGAAACGTGACGGTTCGTTTGTCTTAAAGGTATTCGATTGTTTTATGAAACATACCGTGGATTTAATCTATCTGTTGTCGTCGTTTTACCAAAAAACATATATTGTCAAACCGAATACGAGCCGATATGCCAATTCCGAAAAATACATTGTTTGTACGGGATTTATTCACGACAATTGCGAATCGTTTTATCCGTATTTTTTGAGTGAATTCGAAAAGATGGTTTCGGCGACAACCAACTGTCCAGATGATTATATATTTTCCTTTTTGAAATGTCATACACCGGGTATTTTCATTCGAAATATAGAAGAATATAATGTGGCAATTGGGAAAAAACAGATACAAAATATCCATTATACGATTTCTCTGATGGAATCCAAATACAAACAGGAAAAAATCGATAGTCTTATAAATACCAATATCAAAAAATGTATCCAATGGTGTGTCCAATACAATATCCCGTATCATACAGTGACATTGTGAATGAGGTGCGGGGTGTGGGCGGGGCGGGGCGGGGCGGGGGTCGGGTCCCAACCCGAAATAATCCTGTAGGACCCATATTTCGTTTATTTTTCATTTTTTATATCCA
>Ga0209088_10000359_pt1 | contig 33355 bp, 69 predicted proteins | sample S_140625_EF_Meta_FD_187324 | JGI IMG/M metagenome (GOLD analysis project Ga0209088, IMG submission 187324) | Freshwater microbial communities from Lake Simoncouche, Canada to study carbon cycling - S_140625_EF_MetaG (SPAdes) (version 2) | ecosystem: Environmental > Aquatic > Freshwater > Lake ... | reverse complement strand
ATTTTATTTTTTTATAGTTTGTAAATTACTTACACCCTTTCTATTTCTTTTTTTATCAATCTTAAAAAAGTATATACATCCACCATGTCCTGCCGTTCAACTACTCTCATTATATCACTTTTACTAGAAGTCAAATAGTACTGCCCATCCTTTAATTCCCTATCTAAATACAAATGAATCCTATGGATATTATCGGGGTATGTTGTAAGTACAATACTATAAATGTTTTCCGAGTTGTAATCAAACTCTTTTGTTCGAAGTATTTTCCATACCACACCATTAACCCCTACCTTACATCCTTTTAATTTTTGTATGTTTTCTATTGTTAGCATATCATTCCAGTTTGTATGTGTAATTCTAATATAAAATTCTTTAGTGTCAGATTTTCCGGCTTTACTTTTACTATTCGTTTCATTTTTGGACTTTCTAACCAATAACCATGATAATAATCACCTCCATACAATATATCTTTATACAACTTATATACAATAACATCCTTTATACTTGGCACATCATTTTCTAATAAAGGAAACACTCCAAAAGTATAATGCTCGCCTTCGTCCTTAGCAATACCAATTAAGAATTTGTTTCCACTACTCAATTGAAACTCCATGCCTTCAATGTTTGTAAAGTTTTTTAGTGTTAGCATACTATTTATTTAACATATCATTAATTGCTTGCTTTATAAAGTACGGGCTTATTTGATGTAAGCTTAACCATCTATTTATTTTACTCTGGTCAAAGTTTTTATACAATCTATAAACAGGTTCGTTTCTGCCACTCATATATCTACTCTCTCTATTCAAATAAAATATATTTTCTATTTTACCATTTATATAAACTGAAAATCCATATAAATCATCCGGAAGTTCATCCACCGCACTTATATACCATTTGTAAGGTAGTGGTGATGTTATGTTTATTATCTTATCTATGTTTTGTATTGTTAGCATACCTTATATTTCATTCATACATTCTATAATTCCGGCAATAGTACTTAACCTATCCTTAGTTATCCATAGGGTTTGATTATTGTATTCCATTATATACCTTTTATCAGATGTCTGCCTTCTATGTAAAAGAATCGTTTCAACCTGATTATGTTGCTCATCTAATAAAGTAAATTCATAATGGTCATCCCACTCTTTAACCCCACCTACTTTTAACCATTGACTATAATCATGTCCTTTAATCTTATCAATGTTTTCAATCGTTAAGAATGTTTGTTTCTTTAATTCAGTTTCTTGTTTCATCATTTCAATCATTGTTGCTTTTGCTTGCGCCTCTGCTATATCCCTTATTTGTTGTGCATCTAATACAGATTGTGTACTCATAGTATTTACTTGCTGAGGCATAGTATTTATTCTTTGTAGCTGTTGTATCATTTGCTGCGTTGTCATCGTTGGTTTTGGTGGTATTGGTATATGTGGCATTATATAAAATATTCTAAGTAGTTTGTGAATACATCAATTTTATCCATTGAAGTTTTATACAAATGCATATGCTCCGTTCCACATTCTAATTTGTATTGCTTTCCCGTTTGATTAACTGAATGATATCTGTCCAATGTAACCTTTCGTTCCCAACCATTATCGTCACGTGTTAAGTAAATTATATAATGGTGTAAACTGCCACCCATACCAGACACATGCCAAGCGATAGGTCCATCCGGCCCAGCTCCTGTCAATTCAGTTCCCGTTAATTTATCTCCATTCACTATTGTTAGCATAAATGTTATTATCTTTTATGTAGTGAATTAATTGTAATATTGCTCTTGCTTCAATAGATGCTTCACTCAAAGGGCGATTACTATTGTTTTGTAATTTGGCATTAGCACTCATTTCAATTGTGTTAATCAATTCCTTTGATATCAAAATGTAGTTATCATTTGTATCATTCTGCAATAGTTCGTTAATTTTACCTTTATTCATTATTTATTCTTTTTATAAATGTCCCTTAAATACAAAATGTATGCAATCATTATAACGACTACATACATTATGGTTTGTTTTGTGTACACTATTAATCGTTTTTAAATAGGTCATCAAATAATCCAGCTTCAACTCTTTTACCAAATGCTAATCCTAATAACTCATTCTGTATTTCTATATTCCTTTCTTGCTTTTGGACTTCAGCTTTGAATCGTTCTGGTGTTAGTTCACTTAATTCAATTATATCAAAGTGCTGAGTAGGTATTGTGAATATTTGGTATCCTTTATTTGTTTTACGAATAGTAATACCATCGTCAATCCATTCTTTTAATTCAATCATTTTATATATTAGTTTCTTTAGTCCAAAGTAAACATCAAATCAATAGAATCCATTGGACGGATTAAATCAATTACATCCAAACCTTCAATCACTTTACCAAAACAAGTATGGTTGCCATCTAAGTGTGCCGTACCTGCTCTACTATGACATATAAAGAATTGTGAACCCCCAGTGTTTCTGCCGGCATGTGCCATACTCAATACACCTCTATCGTGAAATTGTTTTGGTGCCGATACTTCACATGGAATTGTATAACCAGGACCACCATCACCTCTTTTGTTTGGACATCCACCTTGAATTACAAAGTTTGGTAATACTCTATGAAAATTTAATCCATTGTAAAATCCTTTTTCTACTAACTTTTTAAAGTTATCTACTGTTATAGGCGTTTCGTTATCATACAACTCAACTACCATATCACCCTTTGCTGTTTTTATTTTTACTTTGGTTGCCATATTATTTTGTTGTTTTCTTTTTGTACTTTCTTTTTGGTTTACTTTGTGTTGGAATAGTATATAATCCCTTATCAATAATTTCTTTACTTATTGCTTCAGTATTAATTTTAATATCCTCTTTAGCAATTTGTGCCATTTTCTTTTTACCTTCCACAGATACTCTACTCATTGGAATTGTTGCTAATGGGTCATTATCACCAAAGTTAGTATCAATTGTAGTTATCTTTGTAGTTCGCACATTCATTGATTCATCTGATTTTGGAAACTCACTATTCTCAGCTGCTTTTAATAGAGCTTCAACAATTTGTTCATTCAACTTTTTTGTTGTAACATTTGTAGGTAATTCGGAAGCAGTAGTTTCAATTGGTTTAATACCTGCTAACTTTTGAAATGTATCCTTATCAAATCCATCTTCGTTTTTTGTTGGTTTGTTTTTCTTTTGTTGAACATCGTATATTAGTTTACCAACGAACCCTAATACAGCTAATGCTAAAATTGTAATTAGTACCATATTGTTTTGTTTTATTTTATAATCATTAAAAGTTCTTGCTCTCTGAATAACAAATAATCTTCATCACCCAACTTTACTTTTTGTGCCGAACCTGCGAATGGCATCATAACCTTATCCCCAACTTGAACTGTCATTGGAATTTTAACTCCATCATTTGTGTATATACCTTCACCAACCGAAACCACCGTTCCGATTTTGGTATCACGAGTTTCTGCAGTTTCTGGAATGATAATCCCTCCTGCTGTTTTTGTAATTTCCTTTTCAGTTTGAATCAATACTCTGTCTGCTAAAGGTTTTGCTAATTGAAATGTTTCTTTTGCCATAATTTTATTTTATCCGTTTAATCTTTTAATTGTACAGTCATCGTATCTACAATCGTAATACTCTTCCTTGTTATCAGGGTTTATTACTAACAATCTAGCTGCGGTCATTTTTAATATTGCCGGCTGATATGTTAATGTGGTTGCCAATTGTTCACCATTCAAATATTCTTTAATGTGAATCTTAGCGTTATCAAACCTAATTATTTCAATGTGTTTATTACTCATTTGTTTTTCATTATCTTTACGAAATGTATTTCCTAATTCTCTTTGAGCTAAACTCATTACTTTTTAGTTTTCTTTTTTGGAGTTTCGATTGTAACCAATGCTTCACGTGGTTTCCACAAATTATCAAAAGTTTGACCTTCCTTCAATTCTTTTTTATCAGATAAATCATAAAATTTTCTGAGTGCTTCTTTTCTACATAAAGTTTGTACCCATCCATTATTCCAAACACCAACTTCAACTTCCGAACCAGACAATTCACATACTCCATATGATTTCTTTTCAGCTTCTCTAATCAAATCCCAATTCTTATCGGATGTACCGGTAACGTAGAATCGTAATCCTCCGAATTTTTCTTTACATTGTGTTACTTTTGTTACCCACTTACCTTTAGCATGGTCATTGTTTCTAATCTTAAGAATCAATTCATATACTAATTTATACCAACCATCGCTAATATCAAAACCATAATCATATGGATTTGTTTGTTTGATGTAATTGATACTACGTGTAAACTTTATATGTTTATGTACAAAGGCTAATGCTTTGTTGTATGTACTTTCTAATACATTGTGTTTGTATCCTCTCTCTGCCCATGTGAACATTTCAGGATATAATTCTGCTAACTTTACGCTATTACTTTTTGTCATTCTTTTTACGTTTTAACTTTTTTTCCTCAATAGAAAGTTCTTCTGTTGGTTGCTCATTTACAACCTCATTCACTTTCACTTTACGAGTCACCGCTTTCCATTCACTCTTTGGGACGAATTTCCAATATCCGGCTTTTACTTTCTCATTCGCATCAATGTCATCCATTCTACGAACCTCATCCAAATCATAGCCTTTAGCTACTTTAATACACTTAATACATTTCATAGGTTAATCCTCCGTGTTTAGTTTAATTTATTTTATTTTAATCTTTGTTAATGAATTAATTACATTCACCAATCTATTGATTTCGTTTTCTTTGTTAGCTACAATGGTTGAATATGCTTCGTTATTCTCTCTAAGGTATTCAACTTTAGCTTCCAACTTTGCCAACTCAATACCTAAATTTTCTTTTGTAGAATGAAAGGTATGTTCGTATTGTGCCAACTGTCTATGACATGATATTTCAAGCTCAGCTATTTCTTTAAGCCTTTTAAGTTTTTCGTTTTCAATATCCTCATTTAACTTTTGATATTTTTCTTTACGATACAATTCCAACTCCCTATCAAACAATTCCTTTTCAATATCGAATTGTTCTTGATTGTGATTTTTGTTTTTTCCAAACATATAATTTTATTTTGTTTATACAAATATACGAATAATTCCTGATACTACCAAATTATATTATCAAGTCATCCATTTTAATATTATGCTCATCTAATATTTCGTATATCCTTTCATATACCATATCCAATACTTCATAATTACTAACGGATTCTCCTTTTAAATCCTTTCCCTCTAATGCATATCCTATTGATTTTTTAGTATTATATCTTATTTCCCATAATGCCAATGCCATATCCAATGATTTTATAGCTCTCATATGTGCCATAGCATCATCCGTATCATTCAAATCGTATTTTAAAATTGCTTCTGCCATATTAGTTTATTTTCATTGGGTACTTATTCCATTCAAGCTCAACTTCATCTTTGATTCCGCTTAATGGTTTTTGTTGTTTACATTTGTTTAGTAATGAATATGCTTCATCAAAGTTATCAAAGGATGGAACAGTTGTATCACCCCAACTATCCTCACATTCAACTCCAGTCCAATATCTAAAGCCCAATAGGTTCTCTCGTCTTTGAACTACATACCATTCTTTTTTTAGAATACCAACATCATAGTAACTTCTTTTTATTATACGATACGGTCTATCGAATTCGTTTGTTGTGTACTTAATTAATATTTGTATTCCGATTAAGAAAAGTACGATTGATATTGTTATAATCATATTAAGGTATTAAATGTCTTACTAATATTGTTAATGATATACAAATCCATATTGTATTGAATAGAATCAATGTAGGTAAATCCTTTCTCATTGATGCCCAAATTAATAATGAAGATGTAAGTAGTGTTAAGAAATGCATATACCATAACTCAATACCAAATATCAAACCTGGCACAATGATTATAGCTTTAGCCATCCATGCACAAAACTCAATCACGTTATAATCTGTCCAATAACTTTTAGCTTTGAACATAGTAATTCGTTTCCAAATTCTTTTAACTCCAATTCCTAAATACAAAGCCGTTAGGAATACGATGTATGTTATTATGTATTTCATTATTCGTAACTATTTCTATCAATGTTAATCACAAAAGGAAAACGAGGAATACCATCCGGTGTTAAGTTAAAATACTTAATCGTTGCCTGTTTACCTATTAGTTTCTTTTTACTCTTTAACATCTCAGCCGTTTCATCCCATGTCCCCTTTACATTCGATTTGAACCTTTTACCTTCTCCCGTATTAAATACCATGTAACCAGCAGTTCCGCTACGATTACCCTCACCTTCCACAATATCCAAAATTTCAAATTCTTCATCTATAAATGATTTATGTTTTAATAAGCTCTTGCTTCTTTTGTTTTCATATGGAGCATCTACTCTTAATATCTGACCTTCATATCCAGCTTCAACTAATAAACCATACTGCTCCATAACTGATTCCTCATTCTCAGCTTTACGAGTATCCACTAATCTACAAAACTTACCCAACTCCAAATACGTTTCAAATAGTATTCCCAAATCGTATGCTCTATGTAGGAAGTTTTTCTTTGAGCTTGGTAAATCGTAAATGTGATATTCAATTTGCTTTTTACTTTCAGCCAAATCAGCATCGGTTGGTTTTGTTTTCTTAACCAATGAAACGATTGTATTGAAATCATTAGCGAACTTATCAGCGTATAACTCACCATCAAATATCAAATCAGGATTAACTACAAATAGTTTTTGTAATGAATCAATAATGTGTGGTGCTGAAATAATTGATTTACCATTTCTACTAAACATACCATCCTTTGTTACGATACATCTAATACCGTCCAACTTAGCCTGCGAATAGATAGGGTATTGGATTTTATCTTTGTAATCCTCCCACTTTGCTGCTAGCATTGGTTCAAAGTATTGTGTTTTGTTTATGTGTTTAATGTTTTCAAAGTAACCACTTTCTAATTTCTTTGTTCTCTTAGCTACTGCTTCTTTAAGAGCTTGTTCATTATCAGTAGTACCATTTGCTTTACCTTCATTCTTACCATACACTACCGTCCATGCGTTTGTGGTAATCTGTCCACCAACTTGTCCACTATGAGTTCGGTATCTATTATCCGATACTTCGATTGTCCACTCTTGGGTTGCCCCTGTCTTTGTTTTTTTGTAAATTGTTTCTAACTTCATATCTTATTTTTATTTTATTGCTCTATTAATTAATGTTACTACATAGGTTTTGAAAAATTCCTTATTCTTATAATGCGTTGAACTCATTCCCTTATCCGTAAAGATAGCAGATTGTTCACCTCTTTTATAAACACAAGCTATGTTATGTTGATTTTTATTATCAGCGAATATACCTACTGAATACTCAGCGGGTTTATGATTGTTATACATATCATATCCTCTTACATCAAAGTATTCTAACAATTCAGGCTCACTGTGTGTTTTTATTACATTAGCTTTCTCAATTGTATATATCATACCAGTGGCGGGATATATTTGCTCACCATATACCTTATCAAAATTTTGTATGTTCTTAACCATTGTTTATATTTTGTGTGAAAGCAAATCGTGCTTCCTCTAGTCTTTTAATAAATTCTTTGTTCTCTAATTTGTGTGAATCCCATAACGAAGATACTCTTAGTTGTCTAGCCCATTCGTTAAATGTAATTTCTTTTTTTATTTTACGTGCCATAACTTTGTTTGTTTATACCATTGGAAACCCAGCGGCTGAATTTGTTGTTGATTTTTTCCAAGGTGGATTAGCTGCAAGAGCATCAATTGATGAACCCATAGGGCGTTTAATAACTACCGAACTACCACTAGCTGCCGTAGCGAACCTACCATAACTTTTTACTGAATTAGATGGTTGTCCGATACTATCCCAACTACTTTCCCACTTTACAGGTAAGATACCATCCCTAACAGTAATTTCACAAATAGCCGTAGGTGAAAATCCTACGATATCCGTTCTGTCAACTTTACGGAAAATGTTTTGGCGATTAGCTCTATCAACTTCCATAAAAGTAATTGAACGAGCTTTAACGATACACACTTTTAATTCTTTAGTGGCCTTTTTACCATTAAGGGAAACGTGTACTTTACAAATTAAACCTTTGTAAAACGAATCAGGCAATACTACATAGTTTTGTTTCATATCTTACTTATTTAAATTTTTATTATAAACGAATTGAAATACTTCAGCCCAACCCGTACAACTATCCCAATCATACTTATAAAAGGTTTTTGTACCAAAGGAAACTGAGCCGATACACTCACCTCTACCGCCTAATTTACTTTCGTTCATATCCTTTAACTTTAAGAAATTCCTATAAGCGGATAGTACATTTTTACCTTTAGCTTGTATCATTAGGTGAGTTACCATTGGATACTTTTTAAGGAAATTAATACAATTGTTTTCGTTCACTGTGAATACTAATTTGTTCATATTTTTATCTTTTATTACATAGTAAAGATACGAAAAATACCCGAAACTACCAAATCTTTTTTGAATTATTTTAGCACAAAAAGGTATTTAAGGTGTCTAAATCGTACAGAAACACCCCAAATTTCCCTTTAAATACCCCAATAAGGTGAATGTATCACCCGGTATATTATAATTTTTTAGATATATAACTAATTGAGAATCAATCAGCCATAATTCATTGATAATCAATCACTTATATGTTCACACTTGCTTTCCAAATCTGCCACCATTTTTTCTTTGGAGGTGGTTGGCATAAACTAAATGGATTATCACCAAATGATACTGAATCCAAATACTTTGTTGATATCATATTTAAAAATACCTCATGATATTTTTTGGGTATAGTATCAAAGTCAGCTTCAATCTTTATATCCAAAGTAATAGCACCATCGTTTGGCGTAATTAACTTTAAACTATTGTTTACACTTACTACACTAGCTGTCCTAACATTGATGTTACTACCGCCACCTAAATAAATGTCCGTTTCTTTTTTACTCATAACTTATTATATTGTATGTTCTACTTTTATTCTTATACAACTTTGAGGTGCTCTACAATTCATAAAGTAATTGTTTATATACCCCATCATATTACCACTACCAATTGGATTAGCTGAGTGAACATAAATTTGTGGTAAAGGTATTTTTGTATTCATGCTCTCCGCCACTAGAAACTTACAACAATCAAGTCCAGTCTTTTCAGTTATGTTATTATAATCCAATGTATAATTTGGATGAACATTGTTATAATATTCATTCATAGCAGTATCACCCAAATCGTGGTCCAATGATATTGTTTCATATTTCTCCAAGCCATTCATTTTGATATGAGCTACAAGTTCATCGTAACTTCTAACAACTTTCCACCTATCATCTTTTGGTGTCCTTACGTCATCTAAGTACAACCATATTTTTTCTTTTTTCATTACATTAAAAATTCTAATTCTCTACTCACAAAATCGTAATCAAAAGTTATTGGAGCATTAATAGCTTCATAACTTAAATTACAAGTTGATGGATTGAATGTGTATATATCACCCCACGTATCTTTGTAAGGTATAGTTCCATAACCATATCCTTCGTGGATGTGGCCGGCAAAGTGTAAGTGTGGTTTCACTTCATGCAGTCTATGATACAAATCAGCACAACCTACATTTTCATTTGTATTTCGTGACCTATCATTGTATCCATAAATCGGACTGTGAGTAATAACAATATCAGTATCCATTGGTATTTCATTCCAACATTGTGCGATATCATGTCCTCTATCTTTATTGAATCCCCAACCATGTCCGAATGTAGGTGAATAGGGCGAACCCCATATCTTTATACCTTCGATATCAATACTACTATTCTCTAAATAGAATGTACCTCCATCTAATCCAACTGCTAATATATCCTTTAACCATTCAGGCTTACCATCGGCACATTCGGTATCGTAATCGTTTCTATCCCTACCTTCGAAGTGTGCTAACTTATCCCTTAATAGTATTTCCCTATCAAATGTCATATCGTGGTTACCAGCTATGAATACTTTATAAGTGTACTCTTGTTTACTAAACCATTTTATAAATCGTTTAACTTCATCCTTTCTACCCAAAGACGTAATATCCCCAGCGTGGATTAATATATCCCCACCCGGCAACTTACCTTCTAATTGATTGTGCTTATTGTGGGTATCGCTGATACCTGTAATTCTAAATTTCATAACTTATTGAATGTTTATAAAGATACGGAAAATATTCCAAACTACCAAATTAAAAATATAATGTAACATTATCGTTTTCATCAAACGTAATATTAACAACCTGCCCATTGGCTAATATTCTTTTAATTATAGGATGTGAAATATCGGCATTCGAAATACCTTCGTTTGATATCTTAGAAAACTCAAACATCTTATTTGATTCTATTTGTAAAACGGCGTGTTCAACCTCACCTAACATTCCTTTATTTACTATTCTAGCTAATTGCATATTATTGTGGTTTTTCTATATAATGTAAAACCAATTCATTAGAATCATTCTTTTGAATTTTAAAGTTTAAATTATTACTTATAATTTTTTCAAAATCTTTTGGTGATGGATTTCTAACCATACCCATATCAGTTGGTCTACCAGTTGGGCCAACATAATCAAATACCCACTTAACTTCGGATTCTGTATAAGTTTCCCCACTATGTGCGATTGTTATGATATTTTCTTGTCCTACCGGCGTTTCTCTTATAGTTGCCGTTAGTAATGCATTGTTACTTAACATAAATTTTCTTTTATATAAATATTAGTTTAGACAAATTCCTTTTAAAATATCCTCACCCTCTTTTATACGTCTTGCCTTTGTATTCAATTCATCCACCAATCGTTTAGCAAGATTAACTGTATCGGTTAAGGTATCTCTGTAATTTTGAATACCCCTTACTTCCTCTACTTTAGCACAAAAGTTATCAATAGAATTGTTAATTAGATTAACTAATCCAATATCGTCATCATTCATACTTCGTTCAAGCATATTAATTAGAGATGCACATATAGCTGATTTGATATGGTCAGTAACACCTTCCTCTGTATCCAATACATTACAAAGAATTACTATTGTAGCAAATCTTTGTTCGTTTAATTTCATTGTTTTATCTTCTAAGTTCATAACTATAAATATTTGTTAAATACCTTTTGGTATTGTTTATGTAATTCTTTACACTTCTTTTTACTTACACCTTTACTGAACTTTGTATATTCATAGTTAGTGCTTAAGTAAGCTTGTATCTCATCGGGTATAACAGAAGCTGTATATCCCATATCTAATAAGTTCTTTTCAAACTTTAAGTAATCTTGCCACTCAATAGTTTCGGTAATCTCATCCACCAATCCTTTATACTCTTTGTTAGTTGCGTACAAACCATGACAAATTTCGTGCTCAAAGGTATCACTATCCGTAGAATCTGCTCCGATAATATAAGCGTTCCAATTACGAGTATTCTTTTTGTTGAACATCTTCATTTCAATGGTGCGTATAATACTATCCATAATTTCATCGTACGGCGTTTCATATTCTTTTAACTTATCATAACAATTGTACGCAGTTTTCAATGGTATGTTGAATCCACCCCAATCGTGGGTATAAGTGAACACATCATTATGCTCTCTACTATACCATTCAATATAATCCCAAATGCTAAAGTTCTTACCTCTAAATTGTGGGTTAGGTGATTCGTAATATTCTTGCACTCTACAAAATAACATTGCTCTATGGTAATGGTCTTTCACTATCACAGCGAATACATTAGGTCTAACTTCTTCTATTTTATACTCTATTTTCATTTAATTTATTTTATGATTCATAATCATCTTCGCCATCAAAATCTTCCTCATCGTAAAAGTATCCCTGATAATCACAACTATCAGGTCCACCCATTTCATAACGCCAACCTTTAGCTTGCTCTACTAAATTAGGATAGTAAACACCCTCCGTTCCAACACCACTACCATTACCATCAAATGCTAAGGCAATACCTTCACCCCTAGCTTCATCGGTATATTCATCGCCTGCTTTATCAGAAGTGAATCCATTCATCTCAGCAAGTAACTCATAGAAATCCTTACCACCGAAACGGCCGTAACCATCGTAGTTATCTTCAGTCCATACATTACCTTTGTTATCTATCATTTGAACTCTAAACGTATTACGATTAGAATGTTCATTAGCTATACTCTTATCAGTATCTTGTGTTTTCCAACTAAAAAATCCCATAACTTATATTTTTATTGTTTATTAAATTGATTCAATTAATGATAATGGTACAACAAACACCTTCCCACTATTTAAACTTACGGTAGCCTTTGTTCGGTTAATCTTATTAATAAATAAATCCATACCAGCCAATCGAGGGTGATTAACTTTAACCTGCATACCAACCTGTAAGCTGATTTTGTTTTCGAATCCTAACATATCCTGTCTATTAGATAACATAATACGAATCATTCGTAAGTCATCCAAAGAAGCGTTAGCAATAATACCTGAAATTTGTGTTGTTTCTAATCTAGTCATCATATCTTTGTTTTTTTATTTTTATTAAATTAATTCTAATGCTTTTTTAATTGTTGGTTCTGAATAACCATACCCTTTGGCTTTCTCAATTGCTTTATCTAATGATAACACACCAAACACATACTCACCAGCCAATAAACCTTTTATAGTTTTGATTGCCGATGGCCAACTTCCGTGAGGAGCTTTGTTCTCAACATGCAAATACTTTGTACCGAAATCTAACTTAGTACCATTATCCGATTTGCCAGGCTCACCATACTCATATGATTCACTCCAACCATCATAACGTCCACCACACATCTGTCTAACAAATGAATTGATTTCGTTCCACTCTTTAGAATCCATATCCAAATCAGAACCATCAGCGTTACAAACATAAACACTAGCCGAATTACCATTAGCGAAAGTTTCTGAATTACCCCACACTAATAAATGTGGATACTTAGCTTTCATAAATTGTTTAGCGATTGCGGGACACTCTTTACGTCCGATTGAGATATAGGGATTATCTAATGTCTTTCCCCAATAATCAGTAGTTCTTAAACACTCAGCGGGTAGTTCAAAATTAACTCCACACCATACAAATTTCATTTTCTTTTTCATATCTTATCTTATTATTTATTACATTGTAAATATAGTAAAAAAGCCTGATATATACAAGCTTTTTCTTAATTATTTTTTAGATACCTTGCTCTCTACGAAGGTCATATTCTTCCTTCTCAATTTCATTATACTCAACCACTTTCAAATAAGGTTTGAAATCGGTCATATAATAACCTCTAAGGTTAGCGAAATCAATCATTGTATTAATGAATGATTGACGAACATACGTCATATCGGATGAACCAAATCCCTGGTCTTCCGGCCAATCCGAATAATCTTCGGCTACATCATTCAACGCCTCATATACAGCATCTGAATAAGTGATAACTCTTTTAGAATACTTACCCACCGTTGGGAAAGCGTTTCTAACTACATCAAACCCTTCTACTAAGGAAGCGGTTGCTAATACGGAATTCAAATTAAATGGTAAACTCATATCTTATTATTTTTAGTACATAGTAAAGGTAGTAAAAAGACATGAGAATTCCAAATAATTTATCAATTATTTTTAAAAGTTTTTTATTGAAAATCAATGAGTTATGCTAACTGGTTGATATCCAATAACTTACATATTAGCCACTTTTTAGGGGTTTTTAGGGGGTCTACTCTATTTTTAGGTACTTACCAACCCATACGGTCAAAGTACTCAGGAAAGCAAGAAAAAAGGTACTATTCGTACCCATTTTTCCTATTCCAAATCCTATTCAATTCCTTCGTAATTCGATTAATAAACCAGTCCTCATTTTTTACGGCCCGTATTGCCTCAATCACTTCATCTTCGGTAAACTTAATCTTCATACTATCATTAATTCCATCAATATCAAATCCCTCTTCGTGAGCGTTATGCTCTGCTAATGCTTTATCAATATCCAACGTTTCCAAATAGTCAGAGAACTCCTTTGAAGCATAGTAATCTTCTACCATCTTTTCAATATCATCAACTTCAGCTTCGGTTGGTACATAGTTAGCATCATCTTTATACTTTGCCATTAACTCTACATATTCAAATGCCGATATACCAAATATATCTTCCATTTGTTGTTCATCTAAATTGTTCAATAGTTTTTCTTTTAGCTTTCCCATAATTTATATATTTTCTTCTTTGTATAATTTTTCTAATCGTTTAGGTAATTTAGTATAATCCATTCTGAATGAATCAGGCATTGCTGCTACTATTCTTTTATTAGTGTAAGGGGTATTTGTTGGTTTACTCCACTTACGAGTTTGTAACATCCAGTTGTAGAATTGTAAGTAAGCGTTAGCTGCCTTAGTGTACTTCTTTGTATCAATACTCAATCCCCATTTACGCATCATCTTAACACTACGTCTTTCGTTATCCAATTCCAAATCAATAGCTATCTGCATATACTTTTTGATGTTACGAATGTTCTTACCTTCCAACCATTCATCTACTTTGAAAGCTTTATTATTGTAATCCTTCCAAATCTTAATACCATCCTGCCATTGTGTAAGGTGGCAATACTCATGCACTAATATTTGTAAACCATCCGGCTTACCCATCGAACATGCTAATACAGGCTTAGTACCTACATTTTCACCATCATCAAAATATCCACTACATCTAATAGACGGGGATAGTTTAACATACTTAACATCCTTAATGTGTGTCTTAACACCCAATCTTTTACATTCATCCTTTACGTGTTGTATAAACGCTTTATCATTTTTACTTAACTTCATTCTTAATTTTTTATTACATTCAAAGATACGAATAATTTCTCAAACTACCAAATCTTATTTAAATTCAATACCATGCCTTTCCTTAAACTTATCCTCTACTAACTTAGCAGCTGTATGGTATCCGTTTTTAATTAACATTAAACGAGCTAATGTATCGGCTTCCCTTTCATCGTTCTCATTTTTTTCTTCACTATGTCCTAATTTGAAATGTGCTACTTCATGCGCTTCAATCCATTTTAGAACATCTTTACTTAACTTTTGTTCACCATCAATCAATACAACAAAATCAGTAGGGACCATAAACCCAAAACCAAATTGTTCAAAGATAGGTTTAACTATATCATATCTAAAGTCATCCTTACCGATTATATTAACTAATACATCGTTATCAAATTCACTTCTAAATTGTTTAGCTTTCATATTACCAAATTTTAAATCCCCCACAACTGCGGAGAAATGTTATCCATTGTTTTAATCTACCCAGTGAAGTACCATGTGAGGATTCTACCATCGTACCATCCTCAGCTACAACAGGCGCATATAGGATATCCCCATACTCAAATTGCTGATTCAATACATGCTCTCTTTCAGAACCAATGAATTTACCAGTACCAGCTTCACACCAGCTACCCATAACAATATAAATCCTATCGTCATCTTCGGTTAGGTATTCATTGTAGTTATTAGATATCAGTAACTCAATAGCATCTGCCAATTTATCACATTGCTTTTGTGTTGTTAATCCCTTACCATCGTTTGAACCCCAATACGAAGTATCGTATTTCAATTTACTACTTATCATAGCTGCTTCCGATATGGCGAGGATAGGTCTCCATCCCCACCAATTAGAACTAAAATAATCACCAGCTTCCGCCTTAGGCTTTCTGCCTGATATATCAACTCCCATAACTTATAAATTTAAAAGGTTTGTTTCATCAAACAATCTAACATGCCACTTTGCTAAATGGTATGAAAGAATGAATGTGATAACTAAAATTAATAATACTATCATATTACCAAGATGATGAATAATAAAAATCATCACCATCAACTAAGGCATCTTCTAATATCTTAATTGTGTTTGTGATATCGTTGTAATACCATTCATCGTAATCGGTTGCTCCAAAAAAGAAACCACTTGCTGATGGTAATAATGATTCTGCCAACGAATGGTCAGCCTCTACTTGCTTACACACATCCAATAATTCTTTTAACTGATGTGCGGCAACATAGTAATCACCACAATTATCATTTCCATCCTGAATGTTCTCTACAAACCATCTATGAATTTGGTTAGCCTTACGCCAATACCCAACTTCTTCTTCGATATACTTTACTCTACTAGCTTTAATACCATCAACCGGCTTTCCACCTTTGGTAACTACTACTTCGTACTTTTCTTCTGGTGACTGATGGTCCCATTGTTTAACGTACGTCTTTTTGTTTAAATACATGTCTAATCCCATAACTTAATTTTTATTTGTTTTTAATTTTTATTTACTAATTTAATTTTAAAGTTCCTCAACAATTCCTAACACTTCAGCTAGAGCCAATGTAAAGGCTGCTTGTGGTAATAAGCCGTATCCTAAAAAGAAACAGGCTCCTATTCTAATTACACTCTTTACAATACTAATGTAAAAGTGTTTCTTTGAATTACTTTCTTTTAATTCCATCTTTTATATTTTTTATATGTTTACAATCTTTACCACGTCCGAACCCATGCGCCGGACAACTACAAGCCCAAATCCCCTCATCGTTTACAATAGTGTACTTATTGCCTTTACTACCTTCTACTTTGTAGGTTTTCTTTTCTGAACTCTTTTGAACTTCCTTCGGCTTTCCGTATGTAACTTTATCCCACATACTTTCCAATTCAGGCCAACTATAACTTCTATCTACCTTAATCCAACCCTCACCAGTTCCCGTAGTAACAATATACCATTGTTTACTTGTGGGCCCCTGAAATGATATTGGAGGTAGGAATGATTTTATTCTCATTGATTATCTATATAAGGTTACAAAATGTCCGAAGTGCTTATCAAACACTTTGATTAAATTCTCATAATCACCAGCCATCAATTCTTTTTGAATAGCATCTTTATCTAATCCTAATTGTTTAGCTAAACTACCAGCTTTACCAATTAACATAAATGCGTTACCATCGGGTCCCGTCAAATCAATTTCAATTCCTAAACTTTGTTTTTTACTTTTTATCATAACTTAATTTTAATATTTACTAATTTTTTTTGAATACTCTTTAACTATCTCTACCTTAATCAACTTAGGGTTATCGTTTGCTATCTTCATCATTTGAGAATAGGATACCCCTTTAATGTTTACCACATCGTTTGAAGCTGTGTGGATGGCTATATCGTAGTATGTTTTCATATTGATGGATTAAAGTTTATGATAAATTGTTTCACCATTTGAGAACACAGCCGTTACTCCATATCTATCTGAATAATCATTGTAAAGAGCTTCTAACTCATCTACAATTTCATTCTTAAGTTTCTCAGCTTTCTTCTCAGCCAACTTAGCGTACTTAGTAGCTGCTGATTTTGATAAGTTACCATAATGAGCGATATCTTCAATGTAGAAATCAGGTGAATCATATGAAGCATCTCCATTGATAAGATAATCTACATTCCAATCTAAGTTACAACCTGAATAGTAACCACTACGAATTACAGGTGTTACACATACCTCTACATAGAAATCTTTGTATTGGTGATACCTTCTAATTGAACCCAATGTACGAGATGGAAAACTTCTTAACTCATTCGGGTCAGTTTTACCGTAATCTACATAATCCGAATTATCTTTCAATTCTGATTTTAAGTTATCTACTAAATCTTCATAATCGAAGTCGTTCTCTAATGGAACTGCAAAAATTGCCGAAGCATTTACGTTGTGGAAATTTGATGTTGACATATCTTTTAATTTTTGTTACATTGTAAATGTACGAATAATTCCTGAGATATACAAGCCTTTGTTGAAATATTTTCAAAAGTTTTTTACTGTAAATCAATGAGTTATACATATATGTTTTTACCATACATAAGTCATTGATTTTCAATAGCTAAAATAGTGGATTTTTAGGGGTATTTTAACCCATTTAAGCGGGTCTACCCAATTTAGGGGTACTTACCCTATTTTGTAATAATAGGGGAAATTTGGGTGGTCTAATCCCTTCCTTTTTTGATTTCTTTGATAATATCAGATACGGATTTTTCGGGATTTTCCTTAGCGTATCTTACCACTCTAATAATGAATTCTGACAACTCATTCTTTTTTTGTAACTTTTTAACCAATTGGTTTAAAGTATCTAAATCTTCATAATATTTTCCCATACTTTTAATTTTAATCGAACCATTGTGAACGATTTGTTTTGAAATGTTTTATACCTAAATCTTTGTACTTTGGGTCACCACCTAATTGCTCAGCTGTTTGTGCTTCCCTTTCCATTCTCTTTTTAAAATTGTCCTTACCTATCTTCTTAGCTACCTCCAATTCATTACTGGATACCTGTCTACCTTCTATTGCAGCACCAACCCCAACAAATTGTTTGGTGTGGTATGATTCCAATGGACGGGTAAACTGCTTTAGATATGCAGCTTTACTATCTATGTACTCAAAGAACTCGTCCTCCGGCAATGCGGTTACTTGTTCATCGGTTAGTTCATTTTCAGGGTTGTATTTCATGTTCTTTGATGTTTATATAAGTATTAATCTTCTACAATTTCAGCCTCCGGTACTTCGTTTACTAAATAGTGTGTACCATCGGCACCTCTTAGCACTTTCTCAACACAATATGATTTACATATCTCCTCTGCTCCATAAGTTTCAATTGCTTTAGTAAACCAACAATCGGCTTTGAATTCTCTTTTAACAATCCAAACCGAACCATTAGCGTTTAACATTTTTATTTGCATATTTTATACCAATTTAATTCTTCTACCATAAACGCTTCCTTTTCATAAGGATGCGAATTATAAGTATATCCCATACCATAATATCTAGTCATCCATTTTGGGTCCTGTAAATAATGTGCGTATTCGTGCACTATTGTTTTGGCCAAATCTGATTTTGATGTTATGTTTCTTGAGTAAATTATAATTTCGTTTTCCTCTGCATCATACTCACCATGCCACTCATCATCAATACCTTCCGATTGAGGACTGAACTCCACAACTAAATATGGCGTACAATTATGATATTTACTTTCACCTAACAATTTAACAGTATTTTCAAAATACAATTCCGCCAATCTCTCTACTTCTTTTCTATTCATTGTTTTTATTTTACCCAGTCCTCATAAGCGTATTGATACGCATCAACTACTTTGTGACCTTCATTAATAAATTGTTTAGCACTTTGTTCAACTTCATTTTGTAATCCCCAAGCTGATGCTTCTGTAAGTATCAACTCTATATCCATTTGTTCTTCTATTGTCATAACTAATCTTTTTTAATATTAACATTTGATTTAAACAAAATACCACTTAAGATATTAATACCCACAGCTTCATATAAGTCTATATGTGGCGTACCAAATAAATGTGGTAACAAAGCATTCCACAATAACATTGTTGGGATTGCTAAAAGGATTGCTGATAATATCAACAACCCTACTACGATTAATAACGCTTCTATTCCTTTCATATTTATATTTTAAAATTCATTAACAAAACAATTTGCTTTACACATTGCCAACAAATAAATATTGTTTCTACAATCTGTATCTGCTCTACTAAGTGCAAGATATAAGTTATTAGCAACTACGGCTTCAACGAAACCACCACCTGCGTAAGAACTCTTATCACGTGTACACATAATAGAAACCATAATATCCAAAATATGTTCACTTACATTTGTGAATCCATACTCAATAGCGAATTTAGTAGCTCGCTCTCTACACTGCTCTCTGATGTCCATATACTTTATTTTAATTAATTACAAAATCATACAAATCCCTTACCGAATAAATACCATCCCTACTACTCATTGTATCAAAGTCCGATAACCTTTCAACATCACATCCTTCATCAATTTCATCGTAGGTACAATTGATATTACAACTACCCTCAACACAATACCAACGTTTACCGCTGTTTGTTTCATACACTAAAATAGTACCTCTATTTCTAGTACCATAAAATCCATCTACTTCATACAAATTCATATCTATATTTTTTTATTATTTACTAATTACCTTTCATACCCTTACAAACTCCATAACCACTTCGTTGTGATAATCTATACAAACGAGCAGCATCTTCAGCGGGCATAATCTGAATCTCATTACCTGTTTTGTGGTTAGCTATTGCTACTCCACCTACTTTAACTACCGTACTACAACTTACACAATTTGTATAACCATATTTTGTATATCGTAGTTCGGGCATTTCACCACCGCACTTTTTACAACCTATCATTTTTAACTTCATATAATTGTTTTACTATTAATAAAAGAAACTATTCCATGCAATCCAATTAGGTACTTTGTACTTAACTCCAACAAACTCCGGCTTAGGGAACTTATTGTATGGCGATGGAACTGATTCAAATATACAATTTGATTTTCCTACACTTACCAATCTTGCTCTACAAGTTGGTGATTGATTTTGAGAAACATCTTTCCCAATAACTGATTTTAATTCTTCTATCTGATTCATATTCTTAATTTTTATTTTTATTAAAAATTTTCGTTATCATCAATCACTACCCAATTAGATGGATTAGCTACCTTAATGATATACTTAGCATCTGAATATCTTTTACCTTCTTTAGCTATGTACCTTTGTGTTTTACGATTCTTATAAGGAGTCCTCAATGATTCTAAAATATGTGAGAAACTATTAGAACCACCTGTAATTATTTTGTAGTATGTTTCCAATTCACCATGCGATACTGCACCTTTCAAATCTACATAATCTAAAAGTGTTTGGGTAATGTAACCACGTTGGTTTAATTTAGCCAAATGGTTATCGTAATCTTTCTCAACAGAAGATTCGTATCTATCTGAATCTTGTTGTAATGATGAACGATAATCTTCATCGGCTTCTTCGTTACTTACATAGTACGTTGATGATTCAACTTCTTCATCAATAGCTTCTTCAGCTATCTTACTATTTAATTCACTATACAATTTGTCAATCAAAGAAGCGTTTAATTCTTTATTAACAAAAATACCTTTAGAGGCGGTAATACCTAACGAATAAATGAGTTCGTTTAACTCTTTAATACTTAAATTCATATTCTTATTTTTATTTTTATTACACATAGTTTTCATAATCAGTACCTTTTACATAGGGAGCGCCCCATCTTTGATTCTCAAATAATTCATTCCATAACCAATTACAATATTCATCGGTTACACCTTTTGTTAAGTCCTCATTAAAAAATGTCAAAGCCTTAACAAACTTCAATCGTTTTTTAGCTAATTGTGGATTAACACTTACTTCAATCATAGCATCGTTCAAATGTGAACCAACTATAATACCCAAATACGTTTCAAAATTACTCATATCTTTTATTTTTAATTGTTTAACCATAATTTATATACATACTCATAACTAACTTCTAGCTCCTCAGCGAGTCTCTCAAACAAACGTTCTCTTACTATACTATCGTACACATAAAGGTACTCATATACATCACCACCCACAATCAATTGATTTAATAAACCAGCGAATGTGGCTTTGGGGTTAATACCAATACCCAAATCATCCGTTGGGTAATTGTTTACATAAAATTCTCTAATATTCATATCTATCATTTTTTATTACATAATAAAGGTATGAAGATATTTTGATATAAACAAGCCTTTTGGTAATTATTTTTTGTCCCAAAATGCTAACTTGTTGAAGGTCAATAAAAAACTTTTGGACAAAAAATAACCCGTTGAAAATCAACAGGTTATGTAAGTTACTGATTATCAATGAGTTATGAAAATTAGTAGTTTTGGTAGTAAAATTGCCTTACTTTCTCGCCTAATTCAGAATCGTTTGGATATGTTTTAACATAGTGTTTAGGTATTGATATATGCTCTCTACTTTCAGAATTACCTTTCATATAGCATTCTCTACATAATTGTCCAGCTCCTTCAATATATCCAGTTCTGAAATCAATGTGTGTAGTTTTTAATGTAGTAGTTTTCATTCCACAAAGAATACAATCCTCATAGATATCATTAGGAAATAATTCTAATTGAGTTCCTACTTTTGTTACATTTCCATTTTCATCAATTGATAGTGGTACGTGATGTGCTCCCATAGTTTTAAGTTTTAGTTTTGTAAATATACGATTTTATTTTGATTTATCCAAATTTATATTCTCATAGTACCATTCCAATATCTCCTCACCAGCTTTTATGTCCCTCATAGCGATTCCTTTGTTAGTTATGTTTACGTTATTTTCAGTTGGCCATGCTGAATTACAATATGATGTTCCGTGAAACAAAAAGTTAAATCCTTTAAATAAACGAATAACTTTATAACCACACTCATCATTTATAAAATACTTATCTAACAAATCAACTACTTCATTTGGTATATCAGCCAACCTATTATTTGGTATTAAATATATCCCACTTTCATAATCCCATATTGGAAACACTTCCTCATATTGTTTTATATCTCTAATAGCAATAACACCAACACCATCGATAGATGATACACCTATTTTGGTTTTTACATTATTTTTAAAATGTGCTATTACTTCTTCGGTGATATCCATTATAATTTTTTGTTTATAAGTTTATTTAGAAATTCTTTATTCTTTAAAACACTAACAGATTGTAATTTATTATTATAGTTAAGTTTATCATATTTTACTTTAGCTGCTTCTGTCAATGCATAATTTTCTAATGTAGATTTTATTGTTTCCTTTGATACAATATCCAATCCATAAACAGTCCAACACCAAACTCCCCAAGTAGCAGAACCATGATATAATTCAAAATCCCATGCAGATGGTGGCCTGTGTTTTGATACTTCTAATATATGTTTTACTTTATCCGTTTTTTTCAAATCATACTTACAATATTTCCAAAAATCACTATCTTCTCTTTGTGTTATATAATGTATTTGAAGTAAGTCTCTAAAATCATCCCACATTTTGGAAATGGTTTGATTATATAATTTTGGTGATGATACAAAATCTATTTTATCTAAATCTGAATTAAAATAATGATATGCAAATAAATCCAATTGTACTAATGTCGAATGTATTGATGTAGCTTGTAAAGGTTCTAAAAATCCAGAAGATAAGCCCAATGCAATTACATTCTTACTCCAAAAGTTTTCAACTCTACCCGCTTCAAATTTTAAATTTCGTAATGGTTCTATTTTTCTGCCTGTTGTTTTCATTAATTCATCAACAGCCTTATCATATGTAGTAAACATATCAGAATAAACATACCCACATCCATATCTTTTTTGAGTAGGTATCTGCCACATCCAACCATTTGGCATTGCCCAAGATAATGTTTCAGCTAATATATTTTCATCTTTACTATATTCATGTATGTATGGTATTGCTGAATTTGTTGGTAGTTCATCTTTGTATGATTTCCACCCACCTCCAACATTATCAATTAATACTTTAGAAAACCCACTAGCATCTATCCAAATATCACCTTCTATCTTATTCCCAGTTTCTTTTATATTAACACTTTTTACAAATCCAGTATCCTTATCAATATTCAATTGATTAATTTCTCCTTTTATATGTGAAACTCCATTGGCAATACATTTTTCTTTAAAGTACTGTCCAACTTTATGAGCATCGAAATGATATGCATTTAATGGTATCAATCCCTTATCTTTTTTATAACAAGAATATTCATTATCCATAAGATACCCGGCCGGTGAAGCGTGTTGATATTTTCCGAAGATGTGGCATGCCATTAAATCAACATCAACATTTGACATTGTAGTTTCGGTTGGTTGTATAGGACTCAAATATTCATGCTCAATATTTTTCCAATCTTTAAATCTTATACCAAGTTTTAATGTTGCTTCTGTATTTTTTAGAAAATCCATTTCACTCACACCAAGTGGTGATAACTTGTTTGCTATCCAAGAAGAAAAAATACCAGTAGAACCTTCACCTGCGCCTATTATTGGAATGTTTTCACTTTCAATTACTGTTATATCTAATTTCTTAGCTAAATTTGCCTTACTTCTATGTATATCACTAACAGCAAATACAGATGCAGCTAACCAACCAGCAGTGCCACCACCAACTATTACTATTTTCATATTTTTAAGTATTTAAATAGTTCTTCGTTTGTTACAAGAGATGGTTTAATATTACCATATCCCTTTTCTAATTTTTGTATTTCCAACATACATTCATTAAAATTACCATAGTGATTGAATTCAGTTTTCATAATATCCCTATTGTAACATCCCGAATTATCTAATATATGACACCACAGTGGATACCCAGCAGAACCATGTGTTTGTTGTATATCAAATGGAGTTATAGTTCTAAATACAGCTGCGTTTTTTAAATAGTGATTTTTATCTGAAATTTTTAATTCGTTTGTTACGAATTTCCAAAATGGGGTATCTTGTCTACCTGTAAGATAGTGCATTTGAATGAAATCTTTATAATCATCTATCATAAGACCTATCAATTCATTGTATTTATCTCTATCTTGCCAATACATAACTTCACCTTTCATATAATGAAATATTAAATTAGCAACTGATACTATTGATGTATGAATTGATGTAGCTTGTAATGGTTCTAAAAAGTTTTGTGCTAAACCTACGGCCATAATATTACCATACCAAGATTTATCCCAACGGCCTGGATCAAATTTAATTGTTTTAATTGGTTCTACTTTATGACCTAATTTTTTTTCTAATTCTTGTATTGCTTTATCTTCGGTTGTAAATCCATCACAAAATACATAACCATTTCCATGTCTATGTTGTAATGGTATCTTCCAAGTCCAACCAGCTTCTCTAGCGTGAGCTTCAGTTTCAAATTTAACAGTCTTAGAATTTACATCAGTTGTGAATGGGATGGCTGTATTACATGGTAGATGTTCTTTATATGAAATCCATTTGTTTTTTGTTTTGCCCATCAATACCCTAGCAAATCCACTACAGTCAAACCAAAAGTTAGATTCAACTTTTTGTCCATTTGATAATGTTATCGACTCTACATATTCTCTCTCATCAAATTTAACATTTTCAACTTCAGCATCTATATGAGTAACACCACGTTTAGTACACCACTCTTTGAAAAATTTACCAACTTCAACTCCATCAAAGTGATAGGAATGATTTTGAAATCCTTGTACGATTCTACCACCTTCTTTTCTGAATGTTGTAAGTTTATCGTTTAACATCCAACTATGCATTGATGCCATATCACCTCTATTATATTTCATAATAGCTCCTAAGAAAGCAGTATCGATTGATTTGGTATCTGTTGGTGAGCCGTGAAAAGGTGAATAGATTTGAGAACCATCACCTTTCCAATTTACTAAGTTAATACCTAACTTAATAGTACCTTTTGTTTTACGAAGAAAATCTATTTCATTAATAGAATTATCAGGCCATATATCTCTAATAAGCCAAGGTAGTGTACCAGTAGAACCTTCGCCAGCTCCAATGATTCCTATTTTTGTGGATTCAATAACCACAATTTCGGTATCCTTTGTATATTTTACCCACATTGCAGCCGTTATCCAACCTGCAGTTCCACCACCCACTATAACAATTTTCATATAACCTTATTTTTTATAATAACCCGATTCTATAATTTTAAAATCACTTCCGTTTCTATCTATCATTTGATAATTAGCTTCAATCAATCCAAACCAATCATCTATGTGTTTCAGTACTTGCTTAGATGTAAATTCCGAACAACTATACAAATCAAATTGGAACATTGGTGGTTTATCATTATCCCAAACGTGAATACTAGCATGCGATGTTGCTAATGTTACCGTTCCCGTTATCCCTTCGTTGCCCGGTTCATTAACATAAACCGATGTAGGACCTGCAACAACTTTCATTCCTACGTTATTAACCAATTGGCTAAACCATATGTTTAGCATTTTTTCCGTTTTAGGCGGAGTTTTAATGTTTCCTTTTACAAGTAAATGTAAATGATTTGGTGTAAACACTTTTCACAATTTTAAGGCGTTTTATTTCCTATAACCTGATAAGCTCTCATTAAAGAATCCAAAGCGTTTTCCAAATGTTCCCTTATCTCTTTATCTGCTAGAGATAACGGGTGGTTTACTAAGTGTTCATCAATCGTACAAGCTGCTACATGTGTTCTATCTAACAATTCGTGATAATGTCCATCGTTTATTTCATCGTATCTCATAAGCAAATATAAGTATATTATAATTTAGTTATACAATTACCATTGCCAAATGAATCTATGTACCAATTTCTTCCTAATGGATTTTTTGGATTTGGGTCTGTTTCTGTACTGGTGAATGGTGTTAATAGATTTACATCTATTATATTAAAATGTTTCTTTAAGTGTTCTGCGCATGATGTATCTAAATACTTACCTATATTTGTAAAATCAAAGTTCTCTTTATACCCAACGTAGTAAAATCCAAACATACATTCTGGAACATTGTACTGCCATATATTTTTAAGTAAACCATCTTTTGTATTTTCAAACATAAACTTTATATTATCTGTAGTTGCTCCGATTATATGGTCTGATATGTGAAATGCATATAAATCAATTGGTCTAAAAAACATAGAACCACATAATACTTTATTCTCATCGGTTTTGATTTTTTCATATACTAAATGCATATTGGACCAATACTCATCTCCTCTAACTTTAATTGTATATTTTGTTTTTACAAACTGCAACCCAGCTAATGTGGATTCTATTTGTAAATCAATATTTCTACAATTTGTTGCATATCTATCTTTATATGGTGATTGTATAACAATCCAATTGGATGGGAATTCTAAATTTAAATTTGAGTCATCCCATGTTGATAGAATTATATTAATATCTTTATAATTTTCAACCCAGCGTTTAATTTGTTCAATCTCACATCTTCCTTGAATTAATATTGTCAAATCATTTATCATTTCTGAGCTATCCATAATCTTCTGTGAAATTGATTAAAAATTTTAAAACCAGTATCCGGCCAATCGTACTTATGTTGATAGTTATTTAGAAATGGATCTGTATATTTTTTGTACGTTATATTTGATTCTGTAAATATGTTTTCTACATATGATGTGGATGGTGTACCTCCTATCAATGTTAATGATTGGTCATCCCCATCTTCTTGCCTAAAATATATTTCAGGTTCAGAACTATCATATACCACTGTTTCAAAAAATAATACATCACAATTTTGAATACAATTATTTAAATGTTCTTTGTGAAATCTTTCCAAATGATAATATAATCCAAAATTTATTATAATATCCCACTTACCCCAAGTCCATTCATCGGTATCTAAATTTGCTACCTCCGATGTTATTTGTGGATAATCATTTTTTATCTTTACAACATTTTCAAGCCTACCTTCTAAACAATGAACCTCTGCGCCTAAAGCATTAAAATAGGCGCCAATGTATCCATTATAAGCGCCTACTTCTAATATTCGTTTTCCTTTAAAAAATTCTTTTGGGTATTTGGAAAGTATAAAATTTATTCGATTGATTTGCCAATCGGGATGATAGGTTGTTTGTTTCATATATTTTTAAAACTATTTTATATTGCTGTAAGAGAAGGATTCGAACCTCCACGATGCGATTCAGTTAGTAACATTTACGCCGGCCGGCTGGTGGTCTACCCCATATTACTAACCTATTTCGTACTCATCACCCCCGAGACAGGAGGGTTTGTCTGCCAAGCTATAACTGAGATAGCCAATTCCAACACCTTACAATTTAACTTCGTTCCTATCTAAAGATATATTCTTACAAAATCTGATATCGTGGTTACTCAATGTCCAAATTTCACCATCATCCATTGCGCAGGTGAATAGTAAATTGTGTTCTTGCGAGTAATCGATTACCAAAAATGCGTACCCTTCCATCTTATCTTTTACTCTAATAATAGGAATCATTGGGTTCAATTGTAATATCATACCAATAAATATAAACGTGCGGAGAAACAGGGATTCGAACCCCAGATACCTTTCAGTATGCCGGTTTTCAAGACCGGTGCATTCAACCACTCTGCCATTTCTCCTAATCTACTAATATATATGAGTTTCTTCATTTCTGAAATCACTCGTATCCAATTCAAATTTACTTTGTCTTATTCTAGCTTCCTCAGCTTCTTTAACCATTCTAATCCAAGTTAAAGATACATCAACAGGTGCCAATACCCACGCCATAACTAATACCATAATGGCATCTAATTCGGGAGAACTATAATCAGTTCCTCTTTGTTTGTATTTGACAAATAATTGATAAAAACAATAGATAACACAAATAATGTAATAACTAATTAACATAATTTTTTTTTTATTTAATCAAAGATACGATAATATTTTCACATTACCAAATCTAATTGATGCCACTTTAAGATTCGAACTTAAAATAACTCCGTCAAAGGGAGTTGTGTTACCGTTACACTAAGTGGCAATAAGAAATAAGCAGGTGTGGAATCACCTACCTATCCTAGTGAATGAGAAACATCTATCTCTCTTTATGGCTGTATCACTAAAGCCCAAGAGCGGATGAGAGGAATCGAACCTCCGTCTCCAACTTGGAAGGATGGAGTAATAACCATTATACGACATCCGCTTGTTTCATCCTTTATCAGTTTACTCATAATCAACCATAAGTCTCATAATCAAAACCTTACATAACCTACATATGAAGCGTAGGTAGATGAATGGAATGTGGAGCGAAAGACCGGGCTCGAACCGGCCACCCCAACCTTGGCAAGGTTGTGCTCTACCAAATGAGCTACTTTCGCGAGTGTGGACCAGATAGGAATCGAACCTATTACCTTCACATTATGAGTGTGCCGCTCTAACCGAGTGAGCTACAAGTCCAAAAAGGTGCCGGTGGAAAGTATTGATTAACTTCACGGGGTCCTTTTCGGTCACCCCACCACTTCGAATTAGGTACGTCTCAATGTGATTCGTCAATCTACATTGTTTATTCCGCCACACCGGCATATAAGGTTGTAATGTCTGTACGGTTTGTGTCCGGGCTAACCCAAGTTTCCATTTCATACATAGCGTCTGTTCCGTCATTCATTTCTGAATCATTACAATGGTGGAGGATATCGGAGTCGAACCGATGACCCTCTGCGTGCAAGGCAGATGCTCTAGCCAACTGAGCTAACCCCCCCATTTTTTATTTTAAGATTGCATATAGTTTAGCTTTCTTAAATGATGTTTGTGTATCATCTTCACCTATAAGAATATCAACTCTCTTTCGGTAACGTTTGTTCATAACATCTCTTACAGTATAAGTACCACTCAATTTTCCAATACCAGTGATTCGGACTTTCTTTCCGAACTTATACTTTCTTTTTAAATCTCTACTCACCGCAACTATCCTTTGTTTCTTTGGATTGATAGGATTTATTTTAAAACCACTTGCGGTAATCAATGGCGTACTATCGGTCTGCTCCACAGTAGGTGAATAAGTTGTCACCGTAACAATATCAGGCTCAATACCTTTAATCTCCATTTGAATTTTCTTCTCCATCATATTAATTTCTATTGGTAGGATAAATAATATAAAAGATAAAATTACACTTACATTCATAACATATTTGTTTGATTAGTGATTCGGAATGGATTCGAACCATTGACCCACAGCTTAGAAGGCTGTTGCTCTATCCAACTGAGCTACCGAACCAAAATAGTTGTTTCAACTTGCAAGTTTACTCTTAACATTTCTTTCTCTACAACGTCTGAATTTAATCACATTTGTAGTCCGAATGTAGCGTTGGGTAATTAATCCATGCTTCTAAGTAACTCTATGTACCTTACCTTGTTACTAGGTGTGTTAAGTGTATGAAACAACTTAAAAGTACAATCACCTCACATCTTCAGGTGTTCATATTACCGAGCTAATTGCATAATAATATAATTGTACTTTTTGCGGAATGTACGGGACTCGAACCCGTGGGCTTCTCCGTGACAGGGAGACATGATAACCAACTTCACTAACACTCCGTTAGTACTAATTCATTTTAATGTGCACCACCACGTCATGCGTAGGTTGACATATTCCTCAACGAATTAGTTTTCTGAGCCCAAAGTCAGACTCGAACTGACGACCTAATCATTACAAATGATTTGCTCTACCAACTGAGCTATTCAGGCATATTAGGAAAGTAGAAGATGGGTGCGTGGACATCTACTTTTATGATTGGCGTTTCTAACCGATTTATGCATTGGTGTATGCTTATTCCAATCAACCTAATGGTCGGTAATGGGTAGTCACGGCTACCTCTAATCCCCATCACCTATTCATACACTAACGGCTAAATGTAGCTCGACCGATTGTGATGTATGTGTTGTACTCTGTACGGGATTCGAACCCGTATTACCTCCGTGAAAGGGAGGTGAACTAACCCTTATTCGAACAGAGCATTGTTATCCATTATTTCAAAGAACCATATCAAAGATACGAAAAATTATTCACATTTCCAAATCCTTTTGGCGGAGAATGTTGGATTCGAACCAACGGTACAACTTTCATCGTACAACGGTTTAGCAAACCGGCCCTATCGTCCACTCAGGCAATTCTCCATTCAGGGTGTAAGGACGGTATCGAACCGTCTTATCCGGCTCCACAAACCGGCGCATCACCTTAATGCTTCAAACACCATTTATCCTTTCACTAAGTGGTCAGCTGCATATGTTGCAATTGGACCTAATGATTTATATCTTACTTCATATCCCATACCTTCCACTAAACCAACTGCTTGTCTGAATACTTCATTTGATTTATATCTTGGGTCGGGGTTTAAATCAATATCAATCCACTTTGGTTTTTTAATACCAGCTTCTCTCATCCCCTCCGCAGTTTCAACAGCGTACCATACTTCATTTAATAAACGGATTGAACGAGTGTATTCTCTTTGTGTTTTCCATTTACGATACAACACATGCGCTCCCTTACCTGGTTTATACAACGCAACTACGATAGCGTATGTTGTATGTTCTCCTTGATTTTGTGAGTCACATCCAATTAGAATTTCAACCTCATCATTAAGGTTCATATATTCTTTGATATACTCATTTAAGTCAACTTCAATGCCCGAATACAATTTCTTATAAACCATAATTTTGTTTTTAATTGTTAATGTACCCCATAAGAGACTCGAACTCTTAACCCTTTCGGACTGGTGCCTAAAACCAGCGTGTCTACCAATTCCACCAACGGGGTATGTGTTGCGTAAGATAGAATCGAACTATCGCTCTTCGGTTTATGAATCCGATGCTTTACCATTAAGCTACTACGCAGTTTGGGTAGAGGTCAGTATTGGATTTGAACCAATGTGAATGGTTTTGCAGACCACCTCCTCGCCTCTCGGACAACTGACCTCTACCTATTTAACTTTTTAATACATTCATCTACCTTATCTCTCAATCTACCACCTACTCCGTGGTCACCATCAACCTGAATATGCCTCCACATTGGAATACGAGGTGACATGAACTTAAATTGTTGCTTAAGATTCAAATCATCAATTGCTATCCAATTTGATATCTTATTATCTTTAGCCCACTTAACAACTTCTAATGCTCTTTCGTGGTCTATTGAAGGTCTACTCATTTTGTTCCATAGGTCCTGATGTGTAGTTATATCAATCAATCGGGCAGTTATACCATAATGCCTAAAGATTCGTTTAAGCTGATTGAAGGTGAAATGCTTTTTCCAATCTGAACTAACTACTAGCTCAGCGTTTGTTTCATCACATATCTTTTGCAATGCCTCACAATCTTCTTTAACCCAAGGGTATGGTATTGTGAAGTCTTCTTGTCCTCCATCAATAGTAACCTTACCATCGTACCATGTTGCCCAAGCTAATGGACCATCAACATCAATAAAAATAATTTTCTTTCTCATAACTTTACATTTGTTTAAATATTGGTAGTATTACTACTGATATTATATTGTTTATAAACTATTGGTAGTCCCTAAAGGATTCGAACCTTTACTGTTTCATCCGTAGTGAAAAGTGCTATCCGTTACACCAAAGAACCAATTTGCACGGGTAGTAGGATTCGAACCCACAACGAAGCTTTTGGAGAGCTGAATGATACCATTTCACTATACCCATGTGTGTTGGAATAGAAAGACTCGAACTTTCAACCCCCGCCGTATCAGAGCGGTGCGCTAACCAATTGCGCCATATTCCAATAAGTGATAGGTTTCCATCCTACCATGTAACGTGTACATCATTACTTTAGCTTTGCATAGCTCGGAACTTTTTGGTTGGGAATGCAGGATTCGAACCTACGGCCTCTAGCTCCCAAAGCTAGCGCGATACCTGACTACGCTAATTCCCAATGGCGTTCCATATTACTCACATCAGATAACCCTATTGTGTTATTCACTTAATCTTACAACAGCTTTCAACTGAGAGATTGTAAGGATGTGTACGGAACATTTTAATTGTGACCCCTTTGGGACTCGAACCCAAGACTCCTATATTAAAAGTATAGTGCTCTAACCAACTGAGCTAAGAGGTCTGACTTTTGTCATACTTGTCACTTTCCATAGTATTTGTTTTTAATTGTTAAGTGGAAATAAGTAGAATCGAACTACTGCTACCAGAGCTTCAATCTGGCGCTCTACCAACTGAGCTATATTTCCAATGGTGAGAGTAGAAGGACTCGAACCTCCGAACTCGAATGAGAACTGATTTACAGTCAGTTGCAATTGCCGCTATGCGATACTCCCATTTCCAATTTTGTTATCACCATATCCTCCCGTTTCGGAGAGGCGTGTTCCGGATTGGTAACCGTTTGTAGAAGATATAGGATTCGAACCTATGACCCTCGCCATGTAAAGACGATGCTCTAACCAACTGAGCTAATCTTCTATTTTTTCCACAATGTCAAAGAACCTATCTGCGGGGATAAAAGGATTCGAACCTATGACCTAGTCATTAACAGTGACCCGCTCTACCGCTGAGCTATATCCCCAAAACAAAAAACCTCTAACTGATTTTATTCGGTTAGAGGTCTTTCTATTTGTAATTTTTACTTTTACATCTTACACTTCCTGTGCACTTACCTCTAACTTACAATCACTAATTTGATTATACACACTTCTCCCTGCCCATGTCTTCGAAAACATCGGTAGTAAACATTCTGTATGTAAGTTAAGGTTTTTCATCTTTATTCTATAATAAGTATATAATATTTTTATTTTCCGAATTGTCGTTAGTATCGTATCTTAAAAAAATGTAATGGGGAAGCAAAGCCTCCCCTTACAAGTGTAATAAAAATTAAGATATGAAAACAACTTTTCAGTTGAATCGAGCGGTCTCATAGATTTGAACTACATCCTCCGAATTGGAATATCCGGTGTGCCCA
>Ga0209088_10000356_pt1 | contig 33647 bp, 31 predicted proteins | sample S_140625_EF_Meta_FD_187324 | JGI IMG/M metagenome (GOLD analysis project Ga0209088, IMG submission 187324) | Freshwater microbial communities from Lake Simoncouche, Canada to study carbon cycling - S_140625_EF_MetaG (SPAdes) (version 2) | ecosystem: Environmental > Aquatic > Freshwater > Lake ... | reverse complement strand
TCTTAACTTCTTCATCGATCACCCCTGAGGATTTTGCCTCTGGAATTAAAAAAATAAAAACAGCCTTAGCCGAGCGAGACTGCGTCAGCTTTTTTAACCGAGAATCTAATTTCACTCGCTACCGCTTACCCGAATCTACAGAAACAGGAAAAGTTTTAGCCGTGGATTTAATGCAAGGCCCCGAGGTGTACGAAAAATCTCTGGCCGAGGGTCATCGCCAGGAAATTAAAGCTCTCCGTAAGTTAAACTACACGGTAGTTAAATCTAAGGATATCAAAGCAATCCTAGACTTTCACGAAGTATACGAACAGACGATGCTCCGTCGTGGGGCAAAAATTAATTACTTCTTTAGTGTAAACTACTTCGAGTCTGTACTAAAAATTCATTCCAGTGCTCCCGACTTACGTGCCGTTTACCACGAGGGCAAAATGGTAGCTGGCGCCATTTTTATCACTCAAGGCGATCACATGTACTATATGTTCTCAGGAAGTATTCTGGGCGTCTCCCACTACCCAGCAATGAAACTCATTTTAGATCAGGTGATTCGGGAAAATTTAAACAATGGTAAAAAATTACTTCATTTGGGTGGCGGCTTAGGCGGTAAACAAGACTCCTTGTATCAATTTAAGTTCGGCTTCGGAAAAGTCATTTTACCATTTTACACCACTCAATGGATTTTAATGCCCGAGGTGTATAATCGCTTGAGTGCTCACGTATCAACAGAGACTAGCTTCTTTCCTAAGTACCGGAGCGCTTAAGGCCTAAAACAGACAGGACAAGCCCTCGGTAACGCTCATATAATTAATGATCACACGTTCACAAATTTTAGTTCTTATAATTAATCGCTTAAAGTCCTTGGGCGTTGAGTTGCACAAGCCCGCGTTGGTTGAGGCGACTGAGCAAACTCGACTCTTTGGCGATAAAGCCGATCTCGATAGTATGGGCCTAGTTACTTTAATTGCGGACCTTGAATATGACCTCCAACAAAACCTAGGACGCACCGTTTCTCTGGTAGACGAAAAAGCAATGAGTCGACTCACCTCACCGTTTCGTCGTGTCGATTATTTGGCGGATTATTTAGTCGAATTACTCAACGAGCCAAAATCTTAAAATGTCTAATGCTATCATTACCGGAACTTCGCGCGGACTGGGCCGGGCTCTCGCAGAAAAATTACTGAGCTGCGGTTGGAGTGTTTGTGGCCTGTCTCGTACTTCTTCGGGTATTAAACATCAGTCCTACACCGAGTATTTACTAGATGTTACTGATGAGTCAGCTGTGCGAAACGTAGTAAAGTTAATCAGCCAAAATTCATCGCCCATTGATTTATTGGTCAATAACGCGGGAGCTGCATCGATGAATGCTTTTTTACTCACGCCCGCGAAAAAAGCAGAATCACTTATTAATCTAAACTATCTAGGTACTTTTCATTGCATGCAGGCGATTGGTAAATTGATGGTACATCAACGCCGTGGATTGATTATTAATATTACAACGGTTGCGGTTCCTCTATCCCTCGCTGGGGAAGCCGCTTATGTTGCGAGTAAGGCCGCCGTAGATGCTTTAACTAAAGTCGCTGCCGGCGAATTAAAGTCACAGGGAATTAGTGTGATTGGTTTGGGGTTTGGGCCCATGGATACAGACTTAACTAGGGCAGTTAATAAAGAAAAACTCGCCGAAATTAATCAGCGTATTAGTCGCCCCTATGGAACAACACTCTGTCAAGCCGTGGATTTTATTCTAGATCATCTAAGCAAAGAATCAATCAGCACAGGCAATATTTATTATTTAGGTGAAATTCCATAAATGAATAATTGGTTACTCGAGAGGTTTAAAAAATTTAATACTAAGCCAGCCCTCGCAGGACACTGGGGTCAATTTACGTATGCGGACTTAGTCCAGTTAGTAGAAAAAATTGAAAGTGAGTTTAAGACTTTAGCTGGATCCACGCCTACAACGATTGGCCTAGTGGGAGATTGCTGTCCCGCCAGCGTCGCTTGGTTAATCGCCTCCGAGCGCTTACAGCACTGGGTTGTGCCGATGATGGACCACGCCCAAGAGACGGCGGAAAAACTTAATCAAATCCACGCGCAATGGGTAGTCATCACCGAGGGTTCGACCTGGAAAATTTATCCACGCGCATCCACAGGAACTTTGCAGGTGGAGAGCAGTCAGTCGCTTCCTGCTCACCATGCCGGCTTAGTTTTATTTTCGAGCGGCACCAGTGGAAATCCGAAGGTGATGTTGCAAGATTTAAGTGTTTTGTTAAATACCTATGAAGCCCGTCATGAAAATTCACTCACGCTCTTGAGTTTATTGGGCTTTGATCATATCGGTGGTATTAATACACTTTTGGGCGGATTAGCAGCCGGCTCGCAGATTGTGATTCCGGAAAGCCGCGCACCCGAGCACGTCATCGCGACGATTAAAAAACATCAGGTAGCGATTCTCCCTGCTACGCCTACTTTCCTTAATTTACTTTTAATGGCCGCAAGCCATCGGTTAACGGACTTAGCTTCACTGCGTTTAATTACTTATGGAACAGAGCCGATGCCAGAGGGTTTATTGGCCCGTCTCCGCCAGATTCTACCTGCGGTGCGTTTAATTCAAACTTTTGGTACAAGCGAAACGGGAATCTTAAAAACCGAAAGTCCCGATGCTGATTCAAATTTTTTAAGAATCAACGACCCGTATGTAGAATGGAAGATCGTGGAGGATGAGCTCTGGCTTCGAAGTCGGACGCAAATTCGCGGATACCTTAATGCCTCCAACGAAAAATTTACGTCCGATGGTTGGTTTATGACTGGAGATAAAGTGGAACGAGGTCCGAATGATACGATTCGAATTTTAGGCCGCACAGGCGAAATGATTAATGTCGGCGGCGAAAAATTAATGCCGACCGAGGTTGAATCGATTATTCTAAGTGTCCCCGGCGTGATTGACTGCCGAGTCTTTGGAGAAAAAAATGCCTTGGTCGGTCAAACGGTCGCCGTCGATGTTGTGGCCGCCGACGGCCAGAACTGGGAAACATTGCGTGGATTAATCAGACAGACCTGTCGCCAGGCGTTAACCGCCTATAAAGTCCCAACCCAACTGAACTTAGTGAGTGCGATTTCCACGAATCGGCTTAAGAAACAAAGAACAAACTAAGCCATGCAGATAACCCTTTCACATTTTCGCTTGGCTGGTTTGGCTGTCTCCACGGGGACTGATACCCGCGATTATATAAAAGACGGATTAGCTCATGGTATCAATCTCGCCCACTTAGAACGTGTCGCTAAAACGATTGGACTAAAGGAACGTAAGGTAGCCTCGCCAGGTGTGACGGCGTTGGACTTATGTGAAGATGCTACGCGTCGACTTTTGGCTGCGATGGACATCGATGTCTCCACCATCGATGCCATTATTTTTGTCACCCAGACTCCTGATCATTCTCAACCCAACAACGCTTGTCTTTTACACGGCCGCTTGGGTTTAGCTAAATCTTCCATCGCCTTTGATTTATCGTTGGGTTGTTCAGGCTGGGTTTACGGATTGCATCAAGCAGGTTTACTTTGTGCTCATGGCGGGGCTGGTCGTGTTTTACTATGCAGTGGCGACACATTGAGTCGATTAACGCATCCACAGGACCAATCGATGGACCCGCTGTTTGGTGATGCTGGATCGGCTGCTATTGTGGAACGCACGGGCACGCACACACCTTGGTATTTTGTTTTGGGATCTGACGGAAAACTCTCCACGACCATTAAAGTACCTGCAGGGGGCGCCCGTTTACCGGCTTCATCGGAAACTCGCGTAGAAAGTAAAGACTCCAACGGGAATGTTCATCACGCTGAAAACCTAATGATGGACGGCGCCGAGGTTTTTAATTTTTCCCTCCGAGAAGTCCCTGCCGCTATCAATACAGTTATTAAAAACGCTCAGTGGAATTTAGCAGAGGTAGATGCGTTGGTTTTACACCAGGCTAATAAATTTATTATCGAAAATATTGCGACTAAGTGTGGATTAAAGTCTGCCCATGTTCCGTCGAACTTAGTTGAGAAATATGGCAACCAGAGCTCGGCCTCTATTCCTGCCGCAATGATTGATGGCTTAGAGGAGAAACTCGCAAGCCGATCACAAAAAATCGTGGGCTGCGGATTCGGGGTAGGCCTTTCTTGGGCAGCTTTTGCTTCCGAGATTGGTCCAGTCATTACGTGTCCTATTCAACCTTATCCTTTAAAATAATGTCATTAACTTTCGAATCTTATCTTCAAGCACTTCAAAAAGAAGTCGATGTACTCGTGGGAGTGTCGCCCGATGCTCCCTTGAGTGGATTGCCGCAGTGGGATTCGCTGGCGATTTTATTGGTGATGTCCCATTTCGAGCAGACTTATAAAATGACTATCACGGGCCAAGAAATCCGTCAGTGTAAAACCATTCGAGAACTCATTCAACTCATCCCTCAATCATGAAAAACCTTTTTATTGTTGGTGCCGGCGGATTTGGTCGCGAAGTTTGTGCCTGGATCAAGCAACATCCTGAATTTAACAAGAGTTGGGTTCTAGCAGGATTTTTGGACGACAACCTCGACGCCCTTAAGCCATTTAACAATTTTGCGAGTGTGTCGCTTCTTAAAAATCACCAAGTCCTAAGATCTAATGTTTATGTATGCGCTTTTGGACTTCCCTTAGTTAAATCAAAATTACTCGCTCCGTTGATTGAACAGAGGGCGGAGTTTATTTCTTTTATTCATCCTACGGCCGTGATTGGCGAAAGAGTGAAGTTGGGGCGCGGTGTTATTGTTTGTCCTGGAGCGAGTATTTCCGTGGATATTTCGATTGGCGATTTTTCGATGATTGGGCCGAACACGACCATTGGACACGACGGCACCATTGGTGATTGGTGTACGCTGTGTGCCCAGTGTGATGTCACCGGCCGCGTTACCATTGGCGACGGAGTCTTTTTAGGAAGTCGGGTTTCGATTATACCGAGCAAAAAAGTAGGCAATAAATCGATTCTTGGTGCTGGCTCGGTGGTGATATCCGATGTGCCCGAGGGCGTGACCGTGGTCGGCAACCCGGCGCGTATTTTATAAATCTCTCATGAAAAAATTCATTCTCTATTTTGGCGGCTTTTTATTACTAAGCGTTTTTGCCTTGGTCGTTTATACGGAATTTTTAACCCCCCGTTCACGTCGTTTCACGGGGAGTCTCGAAAAGATTTTACCGTCCGACGGTTTTGATGGTTGGAAACGTGAAGCTATTCCACTGGGCGATTCCAATGCAGCCAAAGCTAATGTGCAGGGTATTTTAAATTACAGTCAGGCCGTTCAGTATTTATATACAAAAAATAAATCCCAATTTCTTATTTATATTGCTTACTGGGAACCTTCCACGGTTTCGGTGGCCGATGTGGGGACACACAATCCTGACTCGTGTTGGGTTAATAATGGCTGTACCCGAACCGATCGCGATTTTGCCGTGGCAGGTACGGTAGGCGCTCGTGCCTTACAGCCTTATGAATACGGACAGTACATCACCCCGCAGGGCTCTCGTCAGAATGTACTATTTTGGCACTTGGTGAACGGGCAGCCCAATCGTTACGCCGATCAAGAACAAGGCTGGCGCGCAGGACTCAAGGGACGTATCGAAAGACTTCCCTTGCTTATTAAAGACTTCAAAGAATTTGGACTTAATCAGAAGAACGAACAAATGTTTATCCGCGTCTCTACTTTTCTGCCTGTCAAAACTTTACTCGCCGATCCATCGAACGAAAAAATTTTTAATGCCTTAGAGGAAATCGGAATCTTTCAAAACCAAGTTTGGAAATAATTTATGCCGCGAATCTATTTATCTGCACCTGATATCGGGAAACTCGAACAGGCTTATGTGAATGAGGCCTTTGCCACTAATTGGGTCGCTCCCGTGGGGCCACACATTGACGCCTTTGAAAAAGAATTTTCTCAAGTCGTTGGGACCAAATATGCCGTCGCTTTATCTTCCGGCACTGCTGCCTTGCACTTAGCACTGCGCCTCGCGGGTGTGACGGCGGGTGACGAAGTTTTGTGTTCGTCGCTCACCTTTATCGCTTCCGCCGCCCCCATTACTTATTTAGGAGCCCATCCAATATTTATCGATTCCGATGAAGTCAGTTGGAATATGGATCCAGCTCTAGCTATTGAGGTTATAGAAAAAAAGGTACGCGCTGGTAAAACTCCCAAGGCGCTCGTGCTAGTTCACTTGTACGGACAATCCGCCGATACCCAGCCGATTAAGGAATGCTGCGATAAGCACGGCATTAAGCTTATTGAAGACGCCGCTGAGGCCCTTGGGGCTACTTATAAGAGTGGTACGCCGGGTTCAATGGGCTGGGCGGGCATTCACTCTTTCAATGGAAATAAGATTATCACGACTTCCGGCGGAGGAATGTTGGTGACCAATGACGAAAAACTCGCGACGACTGCTCGATTTTTATCTACTCAAGCGCGCGATCCCGCACCGCATTATCAACATACGACGATTGGTTATAATTATCGCATGAGTAATATTTGTGCGGGTATTGGTCGTGGCCAATTAAGCGAGCTCGGCAAGAAGGTGGCGCGACGCCGCGCACACTTCGCTGCTTACCAAGAAGCATTTAAACCTTTCCCCGGTGTAACCATGCAGCCCGAAGCTGCATGGGGTAAATCGACTCATTGGTTGACCTGTTTAACTATCGACCCCAGTAAGTCGCCGGTTTCACGTGAAGACGTGAGACTCGCTTTAGAAAAAGAAGAAATCGAAAGCCGACCTATCTGGAAGCCTCTTCACCTTCAGCCCGTATTTGCTTCGGCCGAGTATCATGGTCGTGGTGTGAGTGATAAGATTTTTGAACAAGGACTCTGTGTTCCGTCTGGATCAGGAATGACAGACAGCGAACGTGATCGTGTAATCGGCAGTATGCTTAAAGTCCTATCAAAATAATTTTAATTTAAACTCACAAAATTAAACCGCCATCTTGGCGGTTTTTTTGTGCCTATTTATTTTGCGACTTAAAAAATAAAATCGTTTTTTCGAGGCCTTCGCGGAGTTGAACTTTGGGCTCCCAGTGATTTAAAAGTTCTTTTCCTTTATCGATATTGGGGCAACGTTGCTTGGGGTCATCTACGGGCAGGGGATTGAATACAATGGGAAGTTTGGACCCGACAAGCGCTTGGACTTTTTCTGCGAGTTCGAGCATGGTGAACTCATTGGGATTACCGAGATTGATGGGGCCTGGATTAGCGGGGAGGGCGAGTGCACGAATAAAGCCCTCAATAAGGTCGTCCACATAGCAGAAGGAGCGAGTTTGTTGTCCAGTGCCATACACTGTGAGTGCTTGGCCTTTTAGTGCCTGTAGAATGAAGTTGGTCACCACGCGTCCATCATCATCACGCATGTAGGGCCCGTAGGTGTTAAAGATACGGACAATACGTGCGTCGACCCGACCTAAGCGCTGGAAGTCGGCACAGAGAGTTTCGGCGGCACGTTTGCCTTCGTCATAACAAGCTCGAGGTCCAATCGGATTTACATTTCCGACGTAATTTTCTGACTGAGGGTGAACGAGGGGATCGCCGTAAATTTCCGATGTCGAAGCCTGCAGCAGACGGGCCTTGTAGCGTTCCGCATTATCCAGGGCATTGAGCATGCCTAATACAGAAATGCGCAGCGTATAAACGGGATCACGTTGATAATGGGGGGGTGACGCTGGGCAGGCTAAATTACAAAGCACATCGCACGAAATATCATAAGGGTTAACCACATCATGTTCGATAAAGCTAAACCGTGCGTTCTTTTGTAATAGAGCGATATTTGATCTGCTGCCCGAGTGAAAATTATCTAGTCCAATGACCTCATGGCCGTCGGATAGTAAGCGTAATGCCAGATTGGTACCTAAAAACCCAGCTGCTCCAGTGATGAGGTACTTCATTTGAGTATTTTTATTTAAGTTAGCATCTAAGCCAAGTTATTTAGTGTCACCCATAAACTCTTCCATCGTGGCAGCCTTACTAGAGTTAATATTTCGACGATTTATGACCACGAAGAAAGTTTTTACCACGATTTTAAGATCTAACCAAAAGCTGCTGTTATCAATATACCAAACATCGAGCGCAAATTTCTCATCCCAACTAATCGCGTTACGACCGTTAATCTGAGCCCAGCCCGTAACCCCCGGTTTCATTTCCATACGACGCGCTTGGGATTTATTATAGCGTGGTAAATAGCGCATCATCAAGGGGCGTGGGCCGACGACGCTCATGTCTCCGACGAGTACATTCCACATTTCAGGAAACTCATCCAGGGTAGTAGATCTCAGGAATTTTCCAAACGGAGTTAGGCGTACTTCATCTGAAAGTAGATTGCCTGCCTCATCTCTGGCGTCTGTCATCGTCCGGAATTTTACCATACGGAAGGGCTTCGCGTCTTTCCCGGGGCGTTCTTGAATAAAGAAAATCGGTGAGCCGAGTTTAATGCGTACTAAAATCCCAACGACTATTAACAGTGGAGAAAACCCAATCAGCCAAGCCAGCGAAAAAATAATATCGAAGACTCTTTTTAGAAAATGATACATCGGGGTAATAGTGCACTAATTTCAGATTTAATAAGGGTAGGGCAATACCTTTATATAACCCTAGAGCAAAAAATCGCTAGAGATTTACTTCGCTGATTTCTAAGGCCTTCAAATCAACTGCATTTTCAAACTGAACCTTAAATTCTACTTGTTCAGCCCAAGCGGGAGATGAAATAAACATCGAGCCTGTGGATTCATCGACAAGCTGTGATCGCGTAAGGGTGCGTTCATTCCCGGTCGAGTCATGACCGACGGCATCACGCCCCTTGAAAGTGGCTAACACCATTATTTTTCCGCCTACGGGTTTATGTGTTAGGCTAAACTTCAATAATTTTTTCGCACTCGTGGTTTCAGTGTGACGTAAGACACCGCTCTGGTTTTCAAAGATCAATAGACTAGTAGCTTCATTGATTTTCTCAGAATTTTTTCTCGGACTAGTTTCAATCACCCAGTTTTGAAGCAACGCTTCAGTAGTAACGGTAGAGTTGAGGATTTTAATGCCGGATTTCTTAGCTATATGATCCCAATAGATAATATTTAAACAGGGTGTATCTTGTTGGGTAAATTTAAGAAGCTCATCATTTAATTCTGGTTTAAGTTTAATCATGTTCATCCATTTTTCTCGTGGATTAGTTGCAGTAAATCGGCTCCACTGTATTTTTTGACTCGAGGTGCCCCACTTGAAATTAAACCGGGTTTGTTCGTCCTCCAATAACTCCTCGCCTTCAATCAGTTTTTGCAGTGCTGCCAGGGCTTCATCCGGCGTAGTCGGTTGAGCTTTGCGCAGTTTTACTACTTCACGAAAATCGACGACTAAATTCCAGGCATCCCTGAATTGATTCAGTCGCCATTGATAATTCTTCTCTCGTTCAGTGGGTTTTTTATTTCTCGCCAATTTTGTTTCTGCGACTGCAAGGTTTTGCGTAATTTTTTCAATGGCCTGATCGCTCAAAATTTCGCCTGCTGTTTCCTCAAAAAATCCATACAGCCACTGATTTTTTCCTTGGGCTTGGGCAGCGCGAGTCCATTCATTTTCAATAATACCGAAAATAGTACGCATGGATTCATGTGCTGGTCCGTAAGCACTTTTAAACCACTGATTTAATAATAACTCAGAATCGGCTGCTGGATTTTCCAATAATTTTGAACCCACCCAGGCCTTCGGGGCATCGAACGCCCAAAGGGGATACAACTCAGCATACCAACCGGTGACACCGATTTGATTGAGTGATTTAATGCTTTTTGCTTGGGCTGAGAAATTAATGCGTGGAATACAGAAACTATTTCCGTACCAATAGTCATAAGCTCCAACATGGTCGGCACCTGACTTAACCCATGCCGTACAGTTTTCAATATCCTGTTGGGCGAATTCGTCATTCGCATAGCCCATGCGATCCACACAGACCCAAGGGAAAATATCAGCATTAACTTTTACCGTTGGTGCTTTTAGAGTGTCCAGGTATGCCAGAGTCCCAACCATGCGTTTGCTGACAGGGGTGTTACCCTGATTTAACCAATTGCCGTCAGCGACCTTGTTTAAAAAGCCGATGAGGTAGTTGGTTCTTACGGGGCGGTCGCGAAACCATCCTTCGCTCTCTACTTTTTTATCAAAAATAAGTGAGTCATTTAAACCCATGGCTACTGAGGTGCTCTCGGGGTTGTTTTTAAACCAGTCCTCTGCGTATCGACGTGCTACCGTAGCAGCTTGGGGGTGATTTAAATTAGGATTAGCATCATTACCCGACCCGGTTGGCTTGATGTATCCTTGTTGGCCTTCGGCAAAAAACGATGGATCCATTTTCCATTCATTATCGGTAAATATTTTATATAAATTATGTGAAAATGCTGGGCAATTACCATAGCCTACCAAATACGCCCAGTCTTTCGAAACTTCGTTGCTTAGGCCACCTACTGCACGCCAGTAAAAAGCTGGCTGAAATGAATCTGTCGATGGAACAGGGATTTCTTTTAGAGGGGAGTAGTCCGCTCCCTTGATGCCCGGCTGGCAAAAGGTAATCCCGAGCACCTGTTCACAGAATCGTCCGACAGCTATTCTCGTAGCGGCAGGATTATTTCCCATCACATAGACGGACTTGTCTTTAACGGCTCTCACCGCGACATCACCACGACGTGAAGGTAATATTACTTGGTTCGTTATGGATGCTTGAGTTTTACCCACATGAATTTTCCACGGGTTTGCCGACGGTTTTTCTGATTCAGAAAGCACGCTGATTTTTTTACCAGTTACCACTTCGGCCCATTCGCTTAAACTTCGCGCTGCATACCATTCATCAATTTCTGGATTATCGGAAATAACAATGACGGCGTGCCACTGGTTTTCGCTAAATAATTTTTCTTCGGCCGCGCAACTTAGGAAAGTTTGAGCGAATAAAAAAATCAGAAAAACGAAACGCACAAAATTAGAGATTAATCGGCAGGCCATTTTGTTGGGCCGATTGATAAAGAGCTAAGATTAACTCTACTGCTTTACGACCTTCAATTCCATCAATCGAAGTTTTTTTCTTTTCGCGAATGGCACCAATAATTTCTTCTAAATTAGCTTTATGCCATTTGGTGTCGATGGCCTTGGGGTCATTCGCTCCGGCACCTTGAGTGATTTTACCTATCTGACTTTGATCGGTTGGCTGGGATTCTTTGAATTCAAATGTTACCAACTTATCGTCATGTAAGATGGCTGAACCTGTAGTTCCGTGGATACGAATCTCAGCGGGGAGGCCGTTTTGAGACCAGCAGGTAGTGGTGCCGGCGATGGTAGCGCGGGCTCCGTTGGTGAATTCAATCCAACCCGTGGCGATATCTTCGACTTCGATATTTTTATGAGCGACGAGGCCCATCGTAGCGGAGACGCGTTTGACTGGGCCGAGTAGCCAAAGAAGTAAGTCGATGGTGTGGATGCCTTGATTCATGAGGGCTCCACCGCCATCGAGTTTTTGAGTACCGCGCCACGCAGCTGAGTCGTAGTATTCCTGACTGCGCCACCAGGGGATGAGGGCGCTAGCTAAAGTAATTTGTCCGAAGCGTCCGCTCGTAATGGCTGACTTAAGTGCGACAGCACCGTGTCCGAATCGACGAGGTAGAATACCGCCCAGGGTGACACCTGCTTTATGACAGGCTGAAATCATTTGATCGCAGCGGGCGAGGGTGACCTCGATGGGTTTTTCAACGATGACATGTTTGCCAGCTTGAGCGCAGGCGAGGGCAGGCTCGAGGTGATTGCCGCTCGCCGTGCAAAGACAGATAATATCAATCGCCGGATTGTTTAGCAGTTCTTCGGGCGTAGCTGCGAAACTGATTTCATATTTTTCCGAAAATGTGCGGGCTTTTTCGGGCGTGCGATTGTAGGCTGCAATCAGCTTAACGTCAGGAATTTGACTCAAGGCTTGGGCGTGAAACTCGGCAATCACGCCAGTCCCCCAAATGCCAATACCTAGAGTCTTAATTTTCATATTCTTAACATAAACCACTGTAGGGCTAGGGGAAGTGTATTTATTGGCATAGATAGAATATTTGATGATGAATAGCTGAAAGGTACTAATTAACAAACTTACGGAGTTGCCTCTAAATTCATCAATAATCACATTGTTTAATGAACACTATAGTACCAAAACTAGTTTTGGCGAAAGCCTTTCGGCTTTACCGACCAAGTGTTTAAATACTTATACCTAATATGTTTTTCGGTTTTCTTAACAAAAAAAACAAAAAAAATCCACCGCTCAAAACGACGAGCGCGGATTTTCTAAGTTTAGAAAAAGCGCCCCCTGAAAATTTCGTAGAAAGGTTTAGGGAGGTGGTATCTGATCCACTTAATCTATTAATTAAAAGAATACCCTCAGCCGGCTATATAGATAAGGAACATTGCATAATACTTCATAACGGCAATCGCGTACCAAGGGGCGGACCCGGTGCTTATTACGATGATTATAGTGACCTATTAATTATTAACAGAGGTGTGCATGAGCCGCTGGAAGAGTACTGCTTTCAACAGATGCTCGAGGCCTTAAATAATGAATCTCCCTGTATGATTGAATTGGGTTCGTACTGGGCACATTATTCGATGTGGATAAAAAAAATTAAACCGGCGGCCCGTTGTTTTATGGTTGAAAGCGATGAAACTAATTTATTAGCCGGAAAAGAAAATTTTAAGAGAAACGGAATGGAGGGTGTATTTATAAAAGACTTTGTGGCTGAAAACGCTTTTTCTATCGATCAATTTTTTGCCATTCACCAGATAGAAAAATTGGATATATTACATTCGGATATCCAAGGGTATGAATACGAAATGATAAAAGGTGCTAGGAGGTCACTGCAGGAGCGAAGAATTGATTATATTTTTATTTCTACGCACTCGGATGAGTTGCACTCTCAGTTAGAGAATGAAATAAAATCCTTGGGGTATCGCCTTGAAGTAAGCTCAAACTTTTCTCGAGATACGACCAGTTATGACGGCTTTATTTTAGCCACTAGCCCGAACATCAAACCGATATTTAAAGAATGGCAGCCCTGGGGTCGCATCCAAATAAATCAATCCACGCCTGAGGCTATTTTAAAATACCTAAATCAATAATTAATACACTCCGCCTATTCAGAGATAACCCTATAAAAATATACGCACCGATGTTTAAAAAAACTAGAGATTATTTACGGAAGTTACTTTTAAGTAAACCGGATAAGGATATCCAAGAATTTGTTAAAAGTTATTTTGCTCAAAGACATGGCTATGGAGAATGCCTCAGTACAGAACAATTAATCCAAACCTTCTTTAAGATTTATAAAAATTGCCCTAAAGGTCTCCAGCCCGCCTTAAAGGATTTAGCTCCAGACTCTCATTCTCAGCTGCTTCAGGACTTATTTGTCGTCTCCGAATTAGGTGAACTGCGAGATCAGGGAACCTTCATTGAATTTGGCGCTACTAATGGTGTGAATCTCAGTAATTCTTGGTTACTAGAAAAAAAATTAGGCTGGCGGGGTATTTTGGCTGAACCAGCTCGTTGCTGGCATGAGGCACTTGGAAAAAATCGTCAAAGTAAAATCGAGACACACTGTATCTGGTCTAAAACAGGTGAAACCTTAACTTTTAACGAAACCCAACAACCTGAATTATCATCTCTAGATAAATTTGTGGATGGTGATATGCACTCTCATGACCGCTCATCTGCAAAAAACTATAGTGTAAACACCATTTCCTTAAATGATTTATTTATAAAACATCAGTTACCCAGCAGTATAGATTATCTTTCGATTGATACCGAGGGCAGTGAGTATGAAATTCTCGAGGCTTTTGATTTTAATAAATTTTCATTCAAAGTGATTACCTGTGAACATAATTACTCTGTAAGACGTGACCAAATATACGATTTGTTAACTAAACATGGGTACCAAAGAAAATACACCGAATTATCTCTTTTTGATGACTGGTATGTTTTGCCCGTCGTAGTTTAAAGAAGGAAAAATTAACCAGCTTAAATCCATGGAATGTGGCGGTTCGTAATCGGCAAATTTTGCCCGCCGAGGAATATAAAAATCTAAAAATGACTAATCTTTATATAAACACTACCCCCCCCGTTCTATTAATCGCTTTTAACAGACCCGGTGAAGCACGGAGGGTTTTTGAACAGATAAAATTAGCGCGTCCCAATAAATTATATCTCGCCTGTGACGGTCCTCGCTCAACCAAAATAGGCGAAGCCGAGTTGGTAGAAAAAGTTAAGTCGCTCGCAAATGAAGTTGATTGGCCGTGTGAAGTTAAGACTCGTTTTCTTACTGAAAACTTAGGCTGTGGCCGTGCAGTGAGTTCAGCTATTGAATGGTTCTTAAATGATACCGACGAAGGAATCATCTTAGAAGATGACTGCTTGCCGACGCCTGCGTTTTTCAGGTTTTGTGCGACGATGTTGGATCGCTATCGCAATGACCTTAGGGTTGGTTTAATTTCAGGCACCAATCTGGCTCAATTAGTAAACTTAAAAGGCAGTTACGGCTTTAGTTCGATTGTGACATGCTGGGGTTGGGCAACATGGCGTCGGACTTGGGTTAACTATACGCTTTCACCGCAACCGATAGTCGATGAAGAACCCTGGTTTCGTTATTTACCGGCTAGGTCACTGCGTATGTTGAGGGGAGCCATAAAGCGAATTACAGAGGGTGATTATCATACGTGGGATTATCAATTTTTAGTTCAGATGTTAAGGCACGGTCAGCTCACGGTTGTCCCCGCTGTTAATCTAGTTTTAAACATTGGGTTTGGTGGCTCAGGCGCCCATTTTGTTTCTGCCGGCCGACCTTGGTGGGTACCCGGTCATGCCTATAATCCTACGATAGAGTTGTGGCTGGATAGCCCAGAGGTTTTAAGTAACAAAAATTTTGATCATCATTACCTCGCCATCGCCCACGCGGGAGCATCTAAGTTTAGGAGGTCTTTTTTAAAAATTATATATTGGGTTAAAAGATTTAAAAAATTACCCAATCTGCATTTTTCTGCTGAATCTAAGCAGTGAAAAAGCGTATCTTGCTTTTAGTCTGACTACGGAGCCTGCGCTCATAAAGAGCAAGTAATGTGCGAAAATATAAGTAAGCTAGAGTTTTACCTAGCTTAACTGCCAGTGAATATTTATTGCAGGCTCTTTTTTTAAACCAGAACTCTGAAGTTTTTCTCAAAAAGAATAAATACGTTGTAAACTCTGTGCCCATTTTATTTTGGGCAGATTCTGCTTGGTACATTCGCTGCAAGGTTTCACCTACTGGCTCGGATGGCGTGGAGTTTTTCGGGTGAATGCAGAAATCTGATCCGCCTTTAGGTAATAAACAGAGAGAGGTTTCTCCCCCATATCTAAGGATCCACGCCGTATCGCCGTGCGTTCCGTAGTTAGTTGGAAACGGCCTTGAGCGTAAGTGATTACCTTGAAAAAGATCGCCAGCTATGCTTCCTAGAAGCGCATTGGGTTTGCCGCGTTCATAGGCGTAGAAGTGTGTTGCGATGGGCGGAAGTACAGCGATTCCTCGACCTTTTAAGTCCTGGTATATTTCAGCATTATGATAGGTAGGTTGAATGATAGGTATACCGTCATGATCAACGAAGCGCTGAGGACTTATCACTACATCAACTCCATGTGACTCACCTTCACTCAATAATTTTTCTAAGTGCTGGCGACTAATGACATCTCCAACGGTACTAATGTAAATCCATTTTCCAGTGGTTGCGGTAATCGCCTGATTCCAAGATTCATATAAGCCTGGAGGACGTTCAATGATTTTAAGATTTGGGTGGTGAAGATTTTGCCGAATGAGTTCGTTCGTTCCATCGGTAGATTGACTATCTACCACAATAATTTCGTCTGCCAAATCTAACCAATTTTGCATAGATGCGATGTGCCTTCCTATCAGGCTCGCACAATTATACGTGGGCACTATGACGCTGAGGGTGTAATTCTTAGGCATATTTTGTAGAGCTGCGAAAAATATACCAATTTATTCGATATAACTTGAATCGATGCAAGACATACAATCAATAGGTCTATGCGGATTGGCATTACTGGAGGCAAAGGAATTTTAGGGCGAATAGCTCAGAAAAAACTTCTGCACCGAGGACACGAGGTCTCACTTTTTGACGGCGACATTTGTGACCTGCCTGCATTGCAGGAGTGGATTAAGAATTCTCAACCCGAAGCCGTTTTACATTTTGCGGCGGTCGTGCCTGTTCAGTCAGTTCAGGCAGATCCCGCCCGTACTTTTCGTGTTAATGTCGGTGGTACTGCAAATTTAGTTTCTGCCTTGGAGTCATACAGTCCGCAACCTTGGTTATTCTATGCGAGCAGTAGTCACGTTTATCGACCCCAATCACAACCCCTCCGCGAAGATGCTCCGGTAAGTCCAATTAATATTTATGGAGTATCTAAACGCATGGGCGAACAAGTGGTCGAACTTTCGGCAAATTCAAAAGGTTTACCTTGGTGCATTGGTCGTATATTTAGTTTTTACCACCCCGAGCAGACGGGCACTTTTCTTTATCCAGCACTACAGCGACGTTTTGTGACGGAAGATTTGGGTCAGCCTTTCCTTTTACACGGCATGGAAGACGTCCGCGACATTTCTCTGGCCGATGATCTGGTTGAATCTATTATTCTTCTAGCAGAAAAACGTGCATCAGGAATAATCAATATAGGGTCAGGCTTTGGCACGCGGATTGCAGATTTTGTTCAATCTTTGGCGCCTAGGCCATTAACCATAATTCCGGCATCACCCAGCGAGCCCACTAAATTAGTTGCAGATATCTCCAAGCTTCGCCAGATTTTAGAAAGATGAATAAACCGTTGGTAACTATCGTGATTCCGACTTTTAATCGGGCTACAATGTTGCGGCGTTGTATTGATTCGGCCTTAGCCCAAACCCAGTCATGTGAGATTGTAGTTGTTGATCACGGAAGCTCCGATGAAACACCCCAGGTAGTTCGTAGCTTCGGAGATCAAGTGCGTTACCTTCGTCGCGAACAAGACCACGGCGTTCACTTTGCCTGGGTGGATGGTGTTGTCTCTGCCCAGGGTGAATTCGTACACATTAACTTTGATGACGATTACTTAGAGCCCACGTATATTGAAAAATGTATGAGTTTGATGACCCCTGATGTAGGGCTCGTATTTTCAAAAGTTTCGTTAGTTGATGAAGAAACCGGCAAGGTGGAGTTTATTCTCTTTGATAAAACCGGACCTAGTGGCTTGTATCCTGCTTCGGTATTTATGAATAAGCAGATAACGGGCCTCGTTTCACCGGGAGCGACAATCATCCGCCGCAAAGATATTCTGAACGCACTCTTTGTTGGAAAGGTTCCCTTTGCTCACCACGAATACCGCGGTGTTGGCCCTGATTGGCTTATGACATCGATGGTAACTCTCGATTACCCCAAAACAGGTTTTATCAATGAGCCACTTGCCATTTTCTCTTCGCATGCAGGTTCAATAACGACCAATGCACTCCACGATGCGGAAAAAAAGCGAGCCCTGCGACGCGCTTATCAAGAGTCCCGCAAGTTCTACACTTTGCTTTGGATGGCAAAGTTTTTACGCCTCGACCTTCTAGCAAATGTCGCTTTGGTTTTATTTCGTATAAAAGCAAAATTTGCTTCCGCTTTAAACCGTATTTTTCCAAGAAAACCTCTTAACAAATGAAATCGCGAACTGTTAAACTAGCCGACAACACGATTTCTACTGAAGAAATTGCCTCGCTTGCTGACTGGCTAAAAGAAGGCCATCAGCTTACCAAGGGTCCACTCACGCGAAAGTTTGAATCCGAATTGGCCGATTATATTGGTTCGAAATATAGTATTATGGTTAACAGTGGCTCCTCAGCAAATTTGTTGATGGCGTATAGTCTACTTGAGGCTGGTTATTTAAGAAACAAGAAGGTCATCGTTCCTGCAGTCTCTTGGATTACCACGCTATCACCGTTTGTTCAAATGGGCTTTGATTGCTATTTGTGTGATTCCGATTCTCGCGATTTGGGTATCGATCTTAATCATCTCGAACAACTTCTTAAGAAAGAGCAGCCAGCATTACTCATCCTAGTCCATATTCTTGGTCACTCTAACCAGATGGACGCTATTCGTAGTCTTTGTACGCAGCACGGCTGTCTGGTTATCGAGGATGCCTGCGAAGCTTTGGGGTCTGAATATAAAGGCGTGAAAGCAGGCAATCTTTCCATGGCTGGTTCTTTTTCTTTCTATTACGGCCACCACATTTCGACCATTGAGGGCGGTGCAATTGTCACCAGTGACGACAAACTTTATAGCGTTATGTTATCCATTCGCTCACACGGCTGGTCGCGAGATGTTCCCGAGGTAGATCGACAAGCCTGGAAGCAGGAATTTCAAATTGATGATTTTAGAGAATTTTACAGTTTCTACTATGCTGGCTACAACCTGCGCTCCACAGATTTAAATGCTTTCCTCGGACGTCAGCAGTTAAAGAGACTTCCAGAAATTTCCAAGATACGCGCCCGCAATTTCGAGCTTTATCGTGAGGCCTTACCTGAATTTTGGTGTCAGACTAGCGAAAAAGGATTCGTTTCTAGTTTTGCATTTGGTACTTTTGCAAAAAACCGACTGGAGGTTTCCAAACATTTACTGGGCCGTGGTATAGAGTGTCGCCCTCTGGTTTGCGGATCCATGGGCCGCCAGCCATTTTGGATAAAGAAGCATGGCGTTACACATCTACCTGTTGCGGACAAGGTGCATGACTACGGCCTCTATCTGCCTAACCATGCTAATATCACAGCAGATGATATTAAATACGTGGCCCAACACTTCCGCGAAGTTGCCCAGCCCTGTTAAATTTACTTACGCCAGCCGGCCTTCCAAAGTAGGCTATTTAATTTACAACCTATACTAGAAATATGACGACTAAGTCCCGTTCCTAGCGCGTGGTCACGTAGTCCCCGGTTTTTATAGATGCGCGACGGTTGCGACCACGGAGTATCAATAAATCTCTCTAATGCTGAAGCTGTATATTCTGTCGTGAACCATTTGGGTATTTGATTATCATTAAACCAAGGCTCTTTGAGGTATGAGAGATAGAGTTGATCGTCTGAGTCTACTTTAAGGATATAATCAATCGCTGTCTCGAAACTAGAGAAGTCGGAGACATTTATAAAACTGCGAGGATTGAAGTCGCGGGCGACCTCGGGGTTGCCCCAATAAATCGGTAGGCTTTTTGCCAACATTGGCTCTATAAGTTTTTCAGTCGTATACCCAGAAGAGGATGAATTTTCAAAGGCTAGTGTGAATTTATAATCTTTTATAAATGAAAGTTTATCTGAAACGACATTACCTAGGTTATTGAAGTGCCGCCCGCCCGAGTCGATTGCCTTTCGGCGATTCAACATCTTAAAAAACTTATTTCTTTCGGGCCCCCGTGGATTAGAAACCACAAAATTACAAAATTTATCCTTCTGTTTTAGTATGTCCGTGGGAATAAAATCAGGTCCCTTAATTAGTTCAGATGGTTTTTGAATATAGTGAATGTACTGCGGTAGGCGTAAGTGTCTCGGTTCATTAGGTAAATGACAAAAAGTGATAGCATAGTCACACTCATCAAAATCGGGTAAAACATTTTCAGAGGTATAGAAAATTTTCTTGCCTACAAATTCTCTATGTTTTTTTCCAAAACTCGAATAAATAAGAACTTCCGCTTGCATCATAGGTACGACGCGTACGTCGTATTTTAGTGCAAGCATACGTATAAAAAAATTATTATTAGGGTCAAACGATGCCATGCGATCGCGTTTATTTTCCCAGAAAATAAAGTCACTAAAGGCAATCAACAGTGGGCGCATGGGATTAGGTATTCTTGTCGCTTAAAGAATTAAACCATTGTTTAGTGTTCCGAGTTATCCGTCTGAGCCAACTGCGGAATTGATCCCAGGGCGATAATGTATTGGGCCACTGTGGGTATAGATTATATTGAGCTAGCTCATCCAAGGTTGTTTTCGTTATGCCGTCTACATTCCAGAATTGTCGGGTGTGGTATTGAGCCATGTGTGACTCAGTGATATCCAGTAAGAGATAGTTCTGAGGTTCGTTTAAATAGATAAAAAATCCCAAAAACTGAAACTCGCTAAATTCTCTTCGCGGTTGTTTTCTGGCATACGCTTCAATGTCAGGAAAGTGCGCTGAGAATGACTGGAGTGTTGATTTTAAGAAAAGTCGCGCACCGTGTCCTTGCATAAATGAACAGGGGGGTTCTTTGCCGAAAAGTTTTCCAATAATAGGCCGCCACTTTATTGCTAATTTATCTGCTGGCACGGGCCATTTACTGGTGAGGATTCTTGGTTTACCGTTTTCTAAGTAGTCTTGGATTGAGGCCCCGGGTAAAAAGATAAGATCAGAATCTACAATGAGTACCATGTCTCCCTTAATATGTTGATGACAGAGCAGTTTGGAAACTTGTTGGCCTATGTAATCATTGGGGAGCTCGGGAGATGTAACCATACGGATATCCTTGGCGTATCTTAAGTGGTGCTCTTGTCCTTCGGGTATACATACAATGATTTCATCCCAACCCTCCAGATTTTTTCTAATAGACTGAAGGCAGAGGTCTAGCCAAGCGATGTCTCTTTTATAAGTTCGGATAAAAATCGAGACCATGATCACGTTTTTTAGACGCGGTTCTTAAAAAGAAGATCCATATGCGATAATTTTGAAACATACTCATAGTTTATTGAATCCATATATGAAATAATTTTTGCATCGTCCCGGCATTCGACCAAGATATATTTAAAGCGGAATTGATTATGATCTAGCCCTTTAAGCACTTCAATTTCCGCGCCCTCAACATCTAACGACAGTAAATCTATTAACCTTGGCGCATCTGATTCTATAAGAATCGAATTTAGTGTCCTAGCGACTGCACCAAAAGAAAAATTTACATGCCCAGGGTCAAGAAACCTAAGTCCTGCATTAGCGTTCTTTTTTGAATCTGGAATGTCAGACTCAAGTCCAGCGGGCGTAGACATTAAATTCGAATAAACTATCTCTACAAATTTTTCTGTGTAATCAAAAGAAACGCAGGCGTTGCAAAAGACCTTGGTTGCTTTAGATCTATTTTCTATGCACTTTAGATAATTATGTGGCGTTGGCTCTATCAGTACACCTCGCCACTTCCTGGATTTCTCAAAAAATAAAGTATTAGATTGGGTGATGCCATCATTTGCGCCCAATTCGACAAAGAAGCCGTTATCGCGGTTCACAAATTTTTCTAGCTTTTTATCAAGACCGTTTAGACCGTAGTAATGTTTTATCAGACTATTACGTCGGAAGAATTGTTTTATCTTTTTGAACATGAAAGTATTTAGTTAATTTACCTTTTAGTTTAAGTAAATATATTACAATTTTACCGAGGGCCGAATTTGCGTTGGGGTGGCTGCGAGGGTGGGGTCGCTTCAATCTGCACCCCTACGCACGCTGGGTGCTTTGCAAAAAAGGCATAGGTAGTGGGGTCAAAGCGTGTGCTCATGGCTGTAGCGGCTTCAGCAACTAAAATTCTACCATCTGGCTGAAGGAAGCCAATTTGTACCACACTGCGTCCATCTACACGTCGAGTATGGGCAACAATCTTTTCCATGAACTCGGCCGCCTCAGGTCCTGGTTTTAAGGCAAAGAGGATTTTTTTAATTAAGCCCGGTGCATTCCGCAGAGGCTGAACGGAGTGAACATTTACGGACCACTCACTGCGCTCTTCGCGATAGACTAGACGTGCATCAGCGATGATATGTGAACCATCCATGAGTAAGGGTAACTCGTTGTCCTTAACATTGGCGAAGGCGTCATAGGCCTCCGAAAACATATTTACTCCGAGAGTAATCTTACGTGAGGAAATCGTGAATAAAGCCCAGGCACGATTATCTTTCTTCGTGAATTTCTTTTCTAGTCCCCCAACAATTCCACAAATTCTCACAAGGTGTCTTTCTTCCTTATTTAATTCAAGACGATCTGGTGTCGTAGTTAGAGTAGAAATGATTTCATCGAGTCCGTGATAATCCGCTAAAGGGTGACCGCTTAAATAAAAGCCCAAGAGTTGTTTTTCGCTATTAAGCATTTCGAGCTTAGGCATCTTGGCTGACTTTCTTAAAATTAAATCCGAGGGACGAGCTGCACCCGCGTCTTCTGCACCCAGCATGTCAAAGAGACTACCTTGTCCGCTGGCACGTTCTTTTTTCTCAGCGCTAAAATATTTTCGTACAGATTCGATAGAGTCTACTAAGTGCTGTCTATCTTCGCCGCTGAAATCGAAGGCACCTGAGCGCGATAGGCAATCGAGTGTACGACCATTGATATTTTCATCACCCATACGTTCAACAAACTCAGCAAAGTCTTTAAAGGGTCCGTTCTTCTCGCGCTCGGCGACGATGGCACGGGCAGCTTGTTCACCCACGCCCTTAATGGCTCCTAGTCCAAAGCGAATCGCCTTATCTTTTACGACGGGAGTAAAGTCAGTGTCGGATTGATTAACATCGGGACCGAGTGCCTTGAGACCGAGGTTCTCAACCTCCGACATAAATTCAGCCAGTTTATCTGCATTACCTTGTTCCGAAGTTAAAACCGCTGACATGAACTCAACTGGGTAATTCGCTTTTAGGTAAGCAGTACGATAAGAGAGAATCGCATAAGCTGCGGAGTGGGATTTATTAAATCCGTATTCTGCGAATTTCTCTAGAGTCGCGAAAATTTCCTCCGCCTTCTTTTTCTCAATTTTATGAGTCTTAGCGGCGCCTTCGACGAAGATGGATCTTTGTTTATCCATTTCCTCTTTAATCTTTTTGCCCATGGCACGACGAAGAAGATCCGCGCCACCGAGTGAATATCCAGCAATGACTCGTGCCGCCTCCATTACCTGTTCTTGATAAACTAAAATACCGTAGGTTTCTTTGGCCACCGGTTCGAGCAAGGGGTGGGCGTATCGAATATTAGCGGCGTCTTTTTTACTCTTAATGAACTCCGGTATAAATTGCATAGGACCCGGACGGTAGAGCGCGATTAACGCCACGATTTCATCGATTGTCGAAATACTGAACTGACGGCAGAGTGATTGCATACCCGTCGATTCAAGCTGAAACACGCCAACCGTTTTTGCATCATTGAGCAGATTGAAAGTAACAGGATCTTCGAATCCGACCTTATCGATATCGAAGTCAGGCTTCTTCTGATGCTTGCGAACTAACTTCTGAGCATCGTCAATAATCGTTAAAGTTTTTAGTCCCAAGAAATCCATTTTGAGTAGACCTAATTTCTCTACCGGATCTTTAGAATATTGGGTAGTGAGGTCGCCTTCCTGAACGGTCACAGGAATAATATCGGTGAGTGGTCGGTCAGCGATAATCATACCGCAAGCATGCTTTCCGCTGTTACGCACCATACCTTCGATGACCCGGCCTGTTTCCATGATACTCGCGGCCTGAGGATTTACATTAACCTCTTCGCGTAGTTCATTCGATTTCTTAATCGCATCCTCTAAGGAAATATTAATGTCGTCGGGAATTAATTTCGCGAGTCGGTTGGACTCAATAAAAGGCAAATCGCGAATTCTCGCTAAGTCACGTACTACCATTTTTGCTCCGAACGTTCCGAAGGTAATAATATTGGCGACGCGATCGGCGCCATATTTTTTACGGACGTAATTAACGACCGCATCACGTCCACGAATACAGAAATCGATATCAAAGTCTGGTGCCGATACACGCTCCGGATTTAAAAATCTTTCAAAGAGGAGACCAAATCGAATCGGATCGATATCGGTAATCTTTAAGCAATAGGCGACAATTGAGCCCGCACCCGATCCACGTCCTGGTCCGACCGGGATACTTTGTTGGTGGGCCCAGTCGATGAAGTCCCAAACGATAAGAAAATAATCAACGAAGCCAGTACCCGCAATGACACCCATTTCATAATCTACCCGACGGCACAATTCCGCAGGGCTTGCTTGGTTGATGCCAGGCTTCTTCTCGTTGCTCCAATTTTTAACATCATCGTAGTCGATGTTGTAACGTTGCTTGAGTCCCTTCTTAACTAAATCTAAAAGGTAGGAGGCATTTTTACGCATGCCTTCACGTACGGATTCAGAAATTTTAAAATCAGCTACTTTACCCTCAGAGGCTATAATCTTATTTTTAAGCTCTTCATAACCATCTAAAATCTCATCGGTTTTTTTATCCAACTTAGGTTTTGCGCCTTCGTTAAAGATATAGACTGGATAATTATTTTTTCCTACGGGCAATTGCACATCACACATTTCAGCAATCGCCACCGTATTTTTAATCGTTTCGGGTGCCTCGGAGAATATACGAAGCATTTCAGCCTCACTCTTTAAATAAAACTCTTGGGCGCTATAACGCATGCGTCTTTCGTCAGCTAAGCGTGCGCCTGTTTGAATACAAAGCATTGCATCATGGGCGACGGCGTGACCGGCGTCGACGTAGTGAACGTCATTGGTGGCGACGGCCCGTAATTTAAATTCTTCGGCTAATTTAAGTAGATCGGCGATGATGCGCTTTTGTTCTTCGAGTCCGTGGTCCATGAGCTCGATGACAAAGTTTTCGCGCCCAAAAATTTCTACGAAACGTCCACAGGCTTTACGTGCGGCTTCATAGTCGCCTTTGAGTAAATGTTGGGGGATGACACCTTGTAGACATCCGCTGAACCCGATTAACCCTTCGGAGTGTTTGGTTAACTGTTCGATATCGGTGCGCGGTTTATAGTGCAGTCCGCGTACGTGAGCATCGGAAACTAATTTAGTTAAATTTTGGTAGCCCTTGAAATTTTGGGCGATGACGCCCATGTGATAATATTTATGTTCACGGCGATCGGGCTTATCGGTGAGAGCGTGGTCCCAGACTAAATAAAGTTCGCAGCCTAAAAGCGGTTTCAGCTTTCCGCCGTTTTTAGATTTTTTTTGAGCTTCGTTCCAGAAATCGAAAAGTCCGAAAAGATTTCCGTGGTCGGTGATTGAAACCGCGCGCATGTTCATATCGCAGGCGCGTTCCATCAATCGGTCGATTCGACTGCAACCATCGAGCATACTATAGTCCGTGTGTACGTGTAAGTGTACGAAGTCGGGACTGGAATGTTCGTCGGCCATGGGCTTGCTAGATAATAGTAAGCCCTCGGTGCAAAGGGGAAGGGAAAAGACCTATTCTTACTGACACTTTAACAAATCCACTGTTTTGGACTATTACTTTATCTTCACGAAAGTCCGCTTGCCCGCTTGGATGATAATTTCGGAGCTAGGACGGGAGACTTTTAGGGCTGGGTCCGAAACTTTTTCATCACCTATCTTCACGGCACCACCTTCGATAAGTCGGCGGACTTCTTTCTTCGACGGGAAGAGTCCAGTGGCGGCGAGCAGATCGACAATTCCGGCCTCATGAGCGCCCGCCGATAACGTATCCCAAGAAAACTCAGGCATATCAGTGCGAACGCCTCCCTTGGAAAATACGGTCTCGAACTCTTGGCGCTCTTTCGCGCCTGCACCGGTGCCATGGAATTTATCGGTGAGTTTAACGGCGAGTTGTTTTTTCATCTCCATCGGGTGCTGCGCTTGGAGGGATTTAATTTCTTCGTCGCCGCACTCAAGGAGCAGTCGGTAGTAAACCCACATGGTGACATCGGGCACGGACATGATTTTTCCGAACATGTCTTTAGGATTTTCGTTAAAAGCGATATAGTTGCCTAAACTCTTCGACATTTTCTTTTCACCATCGAGACCCACTAGGAGCGGCATTCCCAAAACAGCTTGTGGTTCTTGTCCGGCTTTTTCTTGGAGGTCGCGACCGACCATCATGTTGAATAATTGATCACTGCCACCGATTTCAATGTCAGCTTTAAGCATTACTGAATCATGACCCTGTAAAAGAGGGTAGAGGAATTCGACAATAGAAATGGGCGTTTGCTCGCTGTAGCGTTTAGCAAAATCATCACGCACTAACATTTGAGCTACGGTCATTTGACGACTTAAATTAAGTGCGTCTAAGAAAGACATTTTTCCAAACCACTCACTGTTTCGACGTACCTCGGTTTTTTTAGGATCTAAAATCCGGTAGGCTTGTTCCAGGTAGGTTTGTGCATTCGATTCGATTTCAGCTTCACTTAAAACGGGACGGGTGTCGGATCGTCCGGTCGGGTCACCGATACGGGTTGTATAATCTCCGATGATCAGAACCGCTTGGTGTCCGAGATCTTGAAATTGACGGAGTTTATTAAGTACGACCATGTGGCCGAAAGTCAGGTCGGGACGTGTTGGGTCTACACCCAGTTTAACGCGTAAGGTTTTACCAGCGGATAGGCGCTTAATAATTTCCTGCTCACCGATGAATTTTTCGGTGCGGGCTTTCATTAATTGGATTTGTTCCGCGGCGGACATGTTTAATGTTTGTGTAGATATCTTTGGGAAAAGTCAAAAAGCGACCGCCGATTGAGGGCTGTGTCTTGCACTTATTCAACAATCTGCCCTAATGGGCTCATGGATTTCATCCGCGAATTGATTGAGTACGTCAAACACCCCAGCGTTTCGACCGATTCCGCCTTCAATGAAGGAATGAATGGGGCGCGTGAGCATATTTGTGGATTACTCAAGCAGGCTGGCCTTGAGGTGGAAGTCATTCCCACTCCCTTGCATCCGATTGTTTTAGGTCGTCGCCGTGGTCCCAGCGAATGGCCGCATATTGTAATTTACGGACACTACGATGTTCAGCCGGCTGACCCCTTAAATCTTTGGACGAGTCCAGCTTTTGACCCTGTCGTACGAGATGGGAAAATTTGGGGTCGTGGTACGGCTGATAATAAAGGTCCTCACCTCACAGCGGTAGTTGCTATCGCACAACTTTTAAAACGTCGCCCCGATCTTCCGTTGCGCATCACTTTTTTAATTGAAGGCGAAGAAGAAATTGGCTCACCCAGTTTCCCGGAATTTTTAGACAAACATAAAAAAGAATTATCGGAAGCCGACTGCGTATTGCTCTCGGATACTGCTAGTCCGTCGTCCGATCAAATTGTAATTACCACGGGTCTACGCGGAATTATCGGACTCGAAGTTGGACTCACTGGGCCACGTTCTGATTTACATTCAGGCCTCCACGGTGGTGCTGTTTATAATCCTATCCAAGCTTTGAGCGAACTTTGCGCATCCTTGCATGATGCAGATAATGCCGTCGTTATTGATGGTTTCTACGATGGCGTCGAACAGCCGGTGCGCTGGGAAAGAGAAGAATTAAGAAAACTTCCCATGACCGAAGATGAGTATCGTCGATTCTTAGCGGTCGATGAACTACATCCTGCTCCAGGATTAGATGCACTCGAAGCGGTACGTTTTGCGCCGACATTAGAATTCAATGGCATTGGTGGCGGCTACCAAGGAAAAGGATCCAAGACAGTGATTCCCTCCAAAGTATTTGCGAAAATTACTTGTCGATTAGTTCCTGGTCAGGATCCGATTGATATTCATCGCAAAGTTTCTGAAGCGATTCGTGCGCGTTCGCCTAAGGGTGTGCGGGTGGAAATTAAAGAGATGCAGGGCAACGCAGCGTATTATGTTTGTCCGCCCGATCGTTCAAATACTCCGAAAGATCAGAACCCGATTTTAGCGCGTGCATTCCGTGAAGCCGAGAAGGCCATCACTGAAACTTTTGGAAAAGCTCCGCTCTATTTAAGAGAGGGAGGAAGCGTTCCCATTATCGGAGACATTCGTCGAGAGACTGGACTCGATTCTGTAATGATTGGTTTATTTACACCCGATTCCAATTTGCACGCCCCTGATGAAAATTTTGAAATCAAAATGGCCGAGCGGGCAGTGAAGGCCTACGAGCTGATTTTGGAGCGCTTGGCGGGTAGTCCTCGGACTTAAGTAAAATTAACACAAAAAGGGCTATTTTTAGCGTTTTTAGGCATTTTAGGGCATTATTTACCCTTTCGCTTTGGTGGATTCCCCGCCAACCTTGAGCATTCAAATCATGGCTGTCTTTCGTAAACGTACCCACACACCTACTCCTAAAAAGAGAGATATTCCAGCAGGCTTGTGGACTAAGTGCCCACAGTCGGGCGAAATGGTTTACTCCAAAGACCTTGAGGCCAATTGGAATGTTTTCCCTGTCAGCGGCTACCACGAGAGATTATCCACACGTCGACGCATTGAACTTTTAATTGATGAGGGTACCTGGAAAGAAACAGATCATAAATTAACTTCGAAAGATCCCTTAAAATTTACCGCAGGTGGTTCGTATCCTGAGCGTGTTGCTCAACACCAGAAAAAGTCCGGCCTCAAAGATTCTGTAATTTGCGGCCACGGATTAATGGACGGCTTGCCCGTTTCACTCGCCATCATGGATTTTTCTTTCATGGGTGCTTCGATGGGTTCGGTCGCTGGCGAAAAAGTCACCCGTGCGATTGAGCGTGCGATCAAAATGAAATGTCCATGCGTTGTCGTTTGTGCCTCGGGTGGCGCGCGCATGCAGGAAGGAATTTTATCTTTAATGCAAATGGCTAAGACCAGTGCAGCCTTAGCAAAATTACGTACGGCCGGTTTACCATATATCGCTGTTTTAACTAATCCTACGATGGCGGGTGTGATGGCGAGTTATGCTACCTTGGGTGATGTGATCGTCGCTGAGCCCGGTGCGTTGATTGGTTTTGCGGGAGCTCGGGTGATCAAAGAAACCACCAACCAAGATTTACCAGAAGGATTTCAAACTTCAGAATTCCTTTTAAAGCGCGGCTTAATCGACATGATCATTCACCGTAAGGAAATGAAATCAAAGTTAGCCAGCTTGTTACGCGCTCTGGCTCATCGTAAAACTAAGCCGGCTAAACGCCGCTCTGCTTAATTAAAGTAGGCCGATATGAACGCGGCCACTACGCTTCACTGGTTAACGAACTTAAGAAACTTAGGTTCGGCACTGGGTTTGGAACGGACGCAACTTCTATTAGAGCGTTTGGATAATCCCCAAAATTTCTGTCCCTATTTTCACATCGCTGGGACGAATGGTAAAGGTTCGACGAGTGTGATGATTGAATCCATTCAGCGTGCTCATGGTCGTCGTACGGGTCTATATACCAGTCCGCACTTAATCGAACTCGGGGAGCGTATCCAAATTAACCGCCAACCTATTTCGGAAAATCGACTCATCGATTTAGTTGAGCAATTACGTGTGCATTACGACTTTCTGCACCAGACTCGCCCCGAATTAGATGCTACCTTTTTTGAACTGATGACAGCGATAGCATGGATTGAATTTCGAGAGTCGAAAGTGGATCTCGCTATCATCGAGACAGGCCTAGGTGGACGTTTAGATGCAACCAATGTTGGCCGACCTACGGTTTGTGTAATCACCTCCATTGGCATGGATCATCAAGAGTATTTAGGAAATTCAATCGCTGAAATCGCCACAGAGAAGGCGGGAATTTTAAAATCAGGTGTTCCCTGTGTGGTTGGTTTTGTGCCACTCGAAGCTGAAGTAGTTATTATAAAACGAGCCAAGGAAGTAGGAGCGACGCTATATTTTGTAAGAGATCGCTTTAAGGATGAACTCCCGTTGACGAATTTAAAAGGTCAGTACCAACGTCAAAACGCCGGGGCTGCCCTATTGGCCTGTGAGCTAGCTAATATCTTTCCCGTTAACAGTGATATGGCACAGACTGCTTTACAGAATATCGAATGGCCTGCGCGTTGGCAGGAGATAAAATTACAGGATAACCGTTCCCTCATTGTTGATGGCTCGCATAATGAAGAGGGGATTAACTCAACATCTACTTTACTACGTGAGTTAAAATCTCCCACGGTCATTTTAGGTTCTCTCAGTTTAACCCGCGCTGAAGCTTTAATTAAAATCGTAGCACAGTGCGCTGGAGAAATCATTTTAGTATCTATTAATCACGAACGAGCGATTACTCCCGAAGAATTAAAAAAGTTAGTCCCTGGAACTTTTTCAGGAAAAATAAGCCTATCTACGGTTAAGGAATTATTCCCAACTTCTAATCAATGTTTGGTAACCGGAAATACGGTAGTGGTTATTGGCTCACTTTATTTAGCGGGTGAGGTTTTAGCGCGCTACTATGGCAAAAAATTAAATCCACATATGCAGGACAGATTAATTAATCGCCCATGAGTGGACCCGACCCCATTGGCCCAGGATTAAACGCACCCAAGGTAAATCCTAATGATTTACCGAAGTGGTTGATTGCGGAGGACGACGATTTTTTAGTTTTCGATAAACCAGGCTGGTTGGTCTGTCATCCATCCAAAGATGGTCCATGGTCTTCGCTGGTGGGTGCAGTGCGTGAATGGCGCGGACTAGAAACCATGCATTTGGTGAGTCGATTGGATCGCGAGACCAGCGGAATTATTTTAATCGCAAAAAATGCCACCGCGGCATCGCTCGCACAAACGGCGATGGAAAGACGATGGGTAACTAAAACCTATTACACGCTACTACGCGGCGAATTACCCAACCCCGTGCAAGTCGATCAACCACTTGGTCCTGATGAAACCAGTAAGGTGGTGGTTAAAACAGCCGTGCGAGAAGGCCCGGGAACATTGCCGGCTGCTACTTTTTTTGAGCCAATCATAAAAGCAGGAGGTTACACTTTGGCACGTGTTCAGCCGCATACTGGACGTAAGCATCAAATTCGTGCGCACGCGCTTTGGTTGGGCTATCCTGTTCTGGGTGATAAAATTTACGGAGGAGACGACTCACTTTATCTTGAATTTATTGAGCATGGTTGGACTGAACGACTGGCCAAGAATTGTGGATTTACCCGCCAAGCACTTCACGCCTCACGCCTCGAATTTAAAGCTCCTCAATTCACTCGAACTTTTTCAGCTCCACTGGCTAAAGACATGGAGGAATTTATTTTAAACGAAATGAAAGTTTCTCGTGCGGTTTTAGATTTAGTTTTAACCGTGAGCTAGGGCGAGGGCGTCGATGTTTTTAATTCCTGCTTTTCGTAAAACTTGAGCACAGCCATGTAGGGTAGCGCCTGTGGTGAGGACGTCATCGACGACCACGTACCGAGCTTGGAGATTTAATTTTATATTAGGGTTAAGGGCAAATGCCTTGGCGACATTGGTTCGTCTTTCGCTTCGCCCTAATTTTGTCTGAGAAACCGTAGGTAGTATTTTAATGAGAGTGTTCAGGTAAATGCATCCCGGGGTCTGCTTTACGAGAGTCTGAGCTATGCGTTCCGCCTGATTGTAATGTCGCTCGCGTTTTTTCTGATAATGCATGGGCACGGGCACGAGAATAGACCCTGCACAGTGCCGGCGAAATTGTGGGTCATCTAAGGCAGCAGTTACGAGGTCTTCAATCAGCCAGGGGCTTTGTTGATATTTTATTTTATGAATAATACTGCGTGCAAATCCGCGGGCTCGGAATGCACACAGTGCGCGATTGTACGCCGGCTTGATTTGTAGACAGTGTGGGCAGGTTCGTTCGCCCTCAATCCAGCCGTCATACGGATGCCCGCAAACCGTGCACCGCGGGTCGCGAATCCATTCTAAACGATCCAGTCCCGCCTGTGACAAATAGCGGAGCCGTTCATTTTCCATAGGCCTTTGCGTGACAAGGCAGTCACGCGGGAAAAGGACATCCACTAGGCCGATATCTATATTTTCCAGAAATGACATTCTTAGAAATTGCGTTTGCCCCTTACGCTATTCAATCCAAGGTTATACCTAGTATGGCTTTCAATTTTGATAGTTGTCCAGACCGCGCTGGAACCGACAGCACCAAGTGGCATAAATATGCACAACGCGATATCATCCCTAGTTGGATTGCGGATATGGATTTTACTTCACCGCCCGCCGTCGTTGAGGCCTTACAAGCCCGAGCAGCTCACGGCGTCTATGGTTATCCTGCACAACGCGACGAAGTTTTTAATTCCATCGTGAAGTACATGCGTCGTCGCCACGGCTGGGCAATCCAGCCCGAGTGGATTACGTTCATGACATCCTTGGTTCCAGGAATCCATGGAGCCATCCGTTGCATAACTAATCCTGGTGAGACGGTCGTAACAACTACTCCAGCTTATCCGCCTTTTTTGACTGCCCCGACTATTTCTGAACGCACCTCTATAAAGTTGGAGATGGTTTTGGTCGATGGGTATTGGACTTTTGATTGGGAAAAATTGGAAGCAGCTTGTTCGCAGTCCGCCTCAAAAATTTTATTACTCTGCAATCCGTACAATCCCTTGGCCCGTGTATTTAGTCGTGCTGAGTTAGACCGCATTGCCGAGATTGTTAAAAAATATAATCTCGTTGTGTGTTCGGATGAGATTCACTGTGACCTTATTTTAGATCCCTCGGTAAAACATACCGTCTTTGCTTCTTTAAATGAAGACACTGCGGCACGTACCGTGACATTGATGGCGGCGAGTAAGACCTACAATATCGCCGGACTCACTTGTGGCTTTGCCATTATCGCCGATGCCGGTCTTCGCACGAAGTTCCGCCGAATTTTACAGGGGCTTTCGCTGGATCAAAATGTGTTTGGTTTGGCTGCGACGCAGGCCGCTTTTGATCATGGCGAAGAATGGCGGGTCGCGTGCATTGAATATTTACGAGGCAATCTGGATTTAATCGAAAAAGAATTAAAACAGATGCCGGGAGTATTTTTGCGCCAACGCCCTCAGTCTAGTTTCCTCGCTTGGTTGGATGTTTCTGCCTTAGGCTTCGAAAACGCCCACGCGGAATTTGAAAAAGGGGGAGTCGGTTTAAGCAATGGATTAGATTTTGGCGGATCGAATCATGTCCGTATTAATTTTGGCTGTCCACGCTCCCGCCTCCAAGAAATGCTCAACCGCATGAAGGCTGTAGTCGCGCGCGCTCCGTCGAATCAGAAATAATGAACCGTTTCTTTTCGGTTTTAAATTCAAGGAATTTATGGGCCGTCGACTTCCCTTTGTTCACGCTTTTAGCGATGGAGGCCCTTGATCCAGGTATTGTTATTCATACTGCCTCCAGCCGTGGTTATTTTTTAATTGGCGCAATTGATTTAAGTTTATTATGGTTGGCTCGGGTGTTCTTACTGAATTTTCAAAAGAAAATCTTCGCTAGTTTTTTTGAATCGGGTTGGCCAGCGGTGCTCGTATCACTATTCTTTTTATTGCCTAATATCATTTGGCACCATGGACCTCTCACGCTAGGCGAGTTTTTACCATTGGCGTTTTTATTTGCCTCAGCTTACGCCGTTATTGAGCGCCCCGGTGATCCCCAGATTTACTGGCGCTTAGTGCCAATGACGGCGACGGCTTTGGGCTTTGTTTTAGCTTATTTAAGACCGGAGAATATTAATCCGATACCTGTGTCCGCCTGCCTGCTGGGTGGTGCTTCGCATTGGTTTATTAGTAAATACAAAACAGCTGACTCAATCGTCACTACATTGAGGGTTTATTTTATTACTGTCGTAGCTCTACTAACTGCCCGACTTATTTATTGCAACTAGGGCTTGGGTAATCACGACGCAGGCTAAGGCAGCATTTTCTGCACGTAAAACATTGGGTCCAAGCGTCACGGCGATGAATCCAGAGGCAATT
>Ga0209088_10000355_pt1 | contig 33652 bp, 34 predicted proteins | sample S_140625_EF_Meta_FD_187324 | JGI IMG/M metagenome (GOLD analysis project Ga0209088, IMG submission 187324) | Freshwater microbial communities from Lake Simoncouche, Canada to study carbon cycling - S_140625_EF_MetaG (SPAdes) (version 2) | ecosystem: Environmental > Aquatic > Freshwater > Lake ... | reverse complement strand
TTTTTTTTTTTTACACATATATTTTCGTATTCTATTAGCCATTCATACCAATAGCATACTTGAATGATGTTTTTAGTTACTAAACTATAAACCATCTCATTAATTGGTATAATAAGTTCTTTTGGGTCATCATGCTTTAAAATTTCATCTATATAGGTAATATTTGGTGCTTTAAATTTTTCACTCATTGAAGATACCTCAAATGAGTTATTTTTATCTAATTTAACATCACATATAACATTCTTTTTATGTGAATAGCACAATACACATATTAGTTCACAAAATATTTTGCGGATTTTTTCATTATTTCTCATTTTAATAATATTATCATTGTATCCATTGTTTAAAATAGTTATAAAATTATTATAACGCATATTTAGATATATTGCTAATTTTGGATTGCCATTATGTATATATTTATAGGAATAATATAAAATACAATCCCATAAATCTAAAAAATGTCCTGCGCATATAAACTCTGCACTCCAATAACAGGCGTTTTCTATTTTCTCATCATATAAATTCTTAATCAGCTCAAGTCGAGCTTTTGATTTTTGAAACTTTGAAAAAGTTATGTTTCTAAATGCTACTCTTGAATCATTTATATTATATGATTCCATAAATATTAATACTATTAATACTTATGAAATACATAAAAAATATTATATTAATACATAAAAAATATTATTAATATTTAATAATAGTTAATAATATAATATTATTATTTAATAATAATGAATGTTATAAAAACTAATAATTTTGGTGAAAATATTTATAATACAATTTTCAAAGCATATAAAGACTTTGCTGGTTTGCCTTTATTGCATAAAATGTTTATTATAATATTAATAATCCTTTTTATTCATTTAGTAACTCCTAAACCTATTTTATATGAGCGCTATGAGGATATGACGTCTGGAAAAAGATTTGAAAGCAAAATAGATGACGACATTTATGACAATTTTTATTCTAAATATTATGACAATATTTATGAAAATAAGGATCGAGATGTTGCTCAACTAAAAATAATTATAACTTATGCTAAAAATAAGAAATTTGTTAAATTTCTTGATATAGGATGTGGAACCGGATATCACGTCTATTTATTAGATAAAATGAATTATGACGTAACAGGTATTGATAAATCTAAAGCTATGATTGCTACAGCAAAAGCAAAATATGCTAACTGTAATTTTTATGTTGGAGACATATTGAAAAATAATATATTTGATTATAGCTCATTTACACATATTATATGCCTTAATAAAACAATTTATTATATTAAAGATAAGGATACTTTCTTCGACAATTGTTCATTATTGTTAACATCAGACGGATTATTAATATTACATCTAATAGATAGAGAGAAATTCAAGCCTTTTGTAATTTATAAAAATGATAAAAAGATCTTGTATAATCCTGAGAAGCATAACACTGCTATTACAAGAAATTTTGTTAAAATCAACTCCAGTTTAGAATATTTATGTGAATATAAAATAATTGAAAATGATGAAACTGATGAAAATGATGAAAATGGTATAGATAATAAACTAGTACAAAGTGATAATTATAGTACTCCTTATTCATATTATAAAGAAACTTTTCAAAACGTTGAAACAAATAATGTTCGTAAAAATATTATTAACTTATATATGCCGAGTATTGAAGAAATACTAAATATTGCTAAATCAAAAGGATTTACTATTAAAGATAAAAAATCTTTAGACCCCATTGAACACTTTAATGAGTATTTATTTATTCTTAAAAAAGTTGCATAATACTTCATAATAGTTTGATTATCTGTGATATTTACTTGCTCGTGCAAATGAATCTAATACAAATAATATAAATAATCCCAAAAATAAATATAGAATTAGCTCCTCTGTTATATGATTTGTTTTTTCATTATGTTGTTCTTCTAATAAATGTATTATATAGTCCAATTTTGTTAATAATTTCTTATTGTCAAAATTCAGACTGTTATCATTGCTTGTAGTTGCATAATTATAACTTTCATTATAATTTGATAAGTTACTTTTAGATGAATTAAGATTACCTAATACATTATTTTCTCTATTGGAGTCATCAAGCATATTTGTATTGTTCATATTGTTTGTATTGCCTAAAAAATTGTTTTGCGGTAAATTATTACCTGCTTCTCTCATTTTTTGTATTTTAGCTAATTCACTATTTAAACTATCAGTTAATGAGGTGCTAATGCTTTCATCTATTAAATTAGCTTGATAACTTGTGCTATTATAAGTGTCATCATCTTCATTGTTATTATTATGTATTTTTGACATTAGATTTCCTAAACTTGTTATCTTATTTTTTGTGGCATCATTGTTCTTTGCGGTTGTATCTTCAAATTCTACATTTTTCTTTTTTAATGTTCTGTTCAATCCGGGTGGGGGCTTCTTATTTAATTTTGTATCTATTAAGTTATTATTTTCTGAATCTAATAGTGCTGGACTTAATTGAAACATATTATTATACTATTATAAAAAAATAAGATTATATTATTTATAAAAAACTACTAAATAACTTTATTTAGTAGTTTTTGTTTTTGTTTTTTTTATTTTTATTATGAAACTATATTATGAAACTATATAATAGTAAAAATGGAATTTTTATATTTTCCATTTTATTCTTATATTGGGTATATTCTTATGGCAAAAGTTGCCCGTGCTCAATAAACACAACTTGTATTAGAAAAGAATTCTATGGAGTTCAATTAAATCATTTCCTATTATTTGTAATACTTGGATTAATATTTCCTTCCTATTTTTATACTTTTCAATGTATAGGTATTTTATGGGAAATTGCAGAGCATATATTAGATGTATATCCTATACTTGTTACTAATTATTTAGGAGGTTGCTTGAAATATCCACCCATCACATATAATGAAAAAAACAATCCTCATTACAATTATATTGTTTATCGTGGAATTGAGAAACCATTAAATCCTATTGATGAATTTTTTAATGTAAAAAATTCAACACTTCACGGGTGGCATGGTTCGGTTGCCGAATTAATTCCTAATTTTTTTGGATTTATAATTGGACATTATATAAATACAAAATTGTTTAGAGTATAAATCTTATACTTTTGTTTTTATATTGTTTTTACATATATTTGTTTTTATATTGTTTTTAATATTATGTTTTGTTATTATATAATAACAACATAACATATGTATGATCTATTTAAAAATTATAAAAAAATTGCTAAAAAACTATCACTTACTAAGGTATTAGAAAATTTGAGCACGAGCAAATTATTATTAGGTTTAGTAATGATATTTATGAATATAGGTTCAAGATATATTGAGTTAAAATTAACAAGTGGACAAGAAATGATACTTAAAAATATTGCTCGTGAAGTTTTGATTTTTACGATTTCTTTTATTGCTACTAAAGATTTATTAACATCATTTATAATAACAGGAATTTTTATAATTTTAGCAAATTTTGTATTTAATGAACGCTCTAAATATAATATATTGCCTGAGAAATATAATAAATTAGCATCAATTATTGACACAAATAAGGACAAGATCATTTCTGATGATGAAATTAATAAAGCATATGACGTGTTAAGTAAAGCTCGAGGTCAAATTGACAATTATAAAAAATTACAAAAAATAGAGGCTTTTAACAATATTATAAAATAAACTATTATTTATAAACTATTATTTATAAACTATTATTTATAAATAATATATTAATATAAATAATGAGTGCTACAAATAGAAGATTTTATAAAATAACAATAAAATTAACTACTAATGATATAGATGAGAAAGAATTTACTATTGAAAACATGGGACAAATCCTATTAGAGAATTTTGCCGAAAAAGACTCCGCTAATAATGATCACAATAAATTATTATATATGTTAGGAGAGACATATTATATTAATAATGATGTATTACAAAAAATAAGAGAACTGTCTAAAGTACAAAACAAAAATTATAAGTTTCTGGATTTTTTGAGGTTAACTTCACCGCAAATAGAGAATATGTTTTATTCCAAGATTTTTGCATATAGCAATAATGAAGAAAACAAAAAATTAGTTTATGATACAATGCTGTATATTATAAGAGTTGTTAAGCGTTATTTTGATAAATATGACACACGAGTTATTAATCAAGAACCATATAAAAAAAATTTTATTTCGAGATATAACATAGATTATGAAGCTTTAAAACGAAACATAAACGCATTTAGTGAAGCTGTCAATAAAAATAAGAAATATGAATTTGCTGATGATATTCCAACTGAAATTATGAGCGATATTTTATGTGAGAAAGATGTAATGAGTAAAATACGATCTGCTTATGAAGACGTTAATAATGAGGATGCAATAAAGTTTAAAAAGAATTTAAATACAATTATGACAAAAATTTCCGCTGATAATACAAATAAGCTTAAGGACCTTGAGAAATATGAATATTTTTTGGATAAAATTAATATTGAGTATATTTTTGATACAATACACACTAAAATGACTGATCCAATAAATTCTCAGGAACAATCTTATGGTTATTATGGTCGATCAAGTTCTAGTTTGATCAATACAAGTGAAACTAGGAAGAAAATAATAAGTGAAAATTTGAAATATGTATATCCGAATAAAACTAATGTTGAATTATTAGATGATAATGAAGAGAATAATGTAATATTATTTAACAATGTTTTATATATTGTTAAAAAAATATATTTATTAGATACTACAATTATTAAGGCTGACGATGATAAAGATATATCCAAACTATTCTATATTAAAAATCTTACATTAGAAAAAAACAATCCATTCAAGATATCTACATATACTGAAAGTACGAGTAAAGGATCCGAGGACAAAGTATACAATGTAACTATAAGATTTACAGCTGACATTAAATATATTAATGATAATCCTTTATTAAAAATAAATTATGTAATAGATGATTTAGAAACGTTAGATAAAGATAGCTCTCTAAAAACAATCGACTTTGTTGCAAAGAATTTTAATAGCAACGAAAAATTTGCAAACTATAATTCAATTTATATTTATGATAAAATAGATTATAAATCTATTGAGTCCAAAATAGATAGTATTTTCAATACTATAAAAGTGCAAAAAATTATAAAAAATAAAGAAGAAATATTTTTTAATGAAACCGCGCTAAATGAGATTAATCAATCCTTGCCTGAACTAAATAAGAAAGTAAAAGATGATGAATCCAAACATATTTTTCCAAATATTGTATATTTTTTAAAAGAAATAATGAAGTTATATAATGGTAAAGAGATTACGCATAATAATAACAAATACTTTGTTTACGATACATTAATAGAATATACTTCTAAAGCACAAGATACTTCTAAAGCACAAGATACTTCTAAAGCACAAGATACATCTGGTGTAAGATATTATAGTATTTCTCAAAATAAAGTAATCACTCATAATAATTTAAAGACTACAAAAATTGATACTACTTTTAAAAAAAAAAGAGACACACTAAATATTAGTGATGATCTTATTATACCAGTCAGTTCAAGATATAAGTTTGGTATTTACAAAATTGCACAAAAAGATTTGCGTATTAAGAATATAAATACATATTATATTTTTTTAGTTTTATTATGTTATAAGGCGGATGAATCTGGTAAAAAACCCGATCTGCAAAAACGATTGGTAAATGAAATATGTTTAGAAAGAGCTACAATTTTAGACAAAGCTTTTTATACCTTATTTTATAACAAATTTAACATACCTGAAATGTTTCTATATAATAAACTTATAAACTTAAGAAAACCAAAACCAGGTGTAACTATTAAAAATAAAGATGGACTTACAAGTAAAGATGGATTAACAACTAAAGATGGACTTACAACTAAAGATGGACTTACAACTAAAGATAGATTAACAAGTAAAGAAATGAATGTAAAACAAGCTATAAAAGGTGGAAAAAAAAATTATACGCATAAACTGAAACTAAGAAACTAAGAAATTTATTATTATATATTTTAGAAATATATAATAATAAAATAATAAAATATCGCATTATTATATTATGGCTAAAATTGGTTTCATTAAAACTATTAAGAAGAGCGTATCTTTAAATAAATTATCTAATTCACTTATATTTATTTTATTACTATTTGTAGTAATAGTTATATTTTTCTTAATGTTTAATAAATCCATAGAAAATTTTACTTGTGCTAAAGATGGTTATACTTTAGAAGTAATACATTGGACGAGAGAAGATGCTCCAAATGAATATGCTATGTACAGTCTTATTAATTGGCCAAAATTTGTTAGAGAAAATTATCTTTTTGAGAATATAATTATAGAAGATCGTGATTACGCGCTTGCTAATCAATATGTTGATAAAACAGAAAATACACAGCTCAAAGATATTGATTTTACTAATAAAAACATTTTTCCTATGGTTACATATTTTGTACAAAATAAGGCAACAAATAAGCGGAAATATTTTTTCCATATGAATGGACAAATGTTATCACAACAAAACGAGAACCCATATGTATGGACTACGTTAGTTTATAATGCTGTGCGAAAAATGAATTATTCGAGTTTGTTTACAACTGCCGACAAGTGTACTGCATAATATATAAAATATTATTAATACTTATTAACACTTATTAAATATAAAATTTTTAAATTTTACTTATATATATGGCTAAGGCAAGATTTTTAAATAATATTAAAAATAATATATCTCTCAATAAATGTTCCACTCTACTTATATTTATATGTTTGTTACTTATATTTAGTATTATATTATTCTTCATATTAACTAAACATAAGAATTATACTATAGAAAATTATACTACTGCTAATAATACCAGCGGAATAATAGTGGAAATCATCCTTTGGTCTACAGATGAAGAGCCTAATAGTCCACAAAAACAGCAGTTCATTTCATTTGATTGGGATCGCATTGTTCGAGAGCATTATAAAATTTATCCCAATGTTCATTTTCATAATCAAGATTATTCGGGTTTTGATAAATATATGGATAAAAATAGAAATACTCAATATAGAGATATTGATTTTACAAATAAAGCATATTATCCGCTTATTTCTATGTTTGTAGTTAATACTAATAACAACACGAGAGATTTTGCTGCTATTGTAACAGGAGAAAGGTTAACATATGAAAATACAATGCTTATGCTTAATACAACAATACGTAATAACTATAGTAGCTTATTTACAAATACAGAACTTTAAATCTCTTTTTATATTGTTATCATATATATTATTATAGATGCTTAAAAATATTATAAGTGTTAAAAAATATTATAAATGTTAAAAATATTTATTATATTTATAATATTTATATGGTTAAAGCAGGATTTCTAAAAACTATTAGAAAGAATATATATTTTAATAAATCATTACTACTTTTACTGTTATTAATACTAATAATTATATTATTCTTCATATTCAATAAATCTATAGAAAATTTAGAAGGAATACAAAGAGGACCACAATCGATGGAAGCTTTTATATGGGTTATCGGTACAGAGACACCAACAAAGGATGCTAACTTAATTTATAAAGTATGGCCGGATTTTAAAGAGGCCAATAGAGATGATGATAGTCTTATTTTTGAAAGGCATCAACATTTGGGGCTTATAGACTATATTAAAGAATCATATCCAGAATATGAATTTACAACTGATGATATAACTTTTTTTAGAAGTCCTGAAACATTTCCTGTAATTACATTTAACTTACGAGACGATAAAACAGGTGCTCCTATGAAAAATGATATGATTCTTATTGCTGGGGCTCATAATACCCCATCTGACGTAATAAATAGGAGCTTTATTGATTATAAAAATAAATATTATTCACAATTGTATACAAACGGCGGAGCAAATACAAGAAGGTCGTCAACACAACCTGATAAACCACCTAAAGAAGATCAGATAAAGCCCGCAAGTTAATATATATAGTTTTTTTGCAATTTTTTATATTTTTAATATATATATATATAAAATGGCTAAAGCAGAGTTTCTAAGAACTATTAAAAAGAATATACCTTTTGTAAATTTATCTACTACATTTATATTTTTAGCAATATTATTTATGTTGAGTATAGTACTATTCTTCGTATTTGACAAACATATTATAGAAAATCTTGCTGGTAATGGAGGTAGAGCAAGAACAAGTAATTCAACAACAAATACCGCAACTACTACACCAACTACATCAACTACTACATCAACATAAAAATAATATAATTTATTTTGTAAGTTTTGCAAAAATATATATAAAGTTTATATAAAGTTCATTTAATATAGAAATAATATAATAAAATATAATAAAATATAATAAAATATAATAAAATATAATAAAATATTTTGTATTTATATAAAATGGCTAAAGCAGAATTTCTAAGAACTATTAAAAAGAATATACCCTTCGTAAATTTATCAACCACATTTATATTTTTAGCAATAATATTTTTAATAAGTATTATATCATTCTTTATATTTAATAAACATATTGTAGAAAATTTGGCTATGCCCGACAGTAAAGACATTAAAAAACAAACCAAGCCCGAAACTTTTGATATGCAAAAACCCATAACTGAAATGATGCCTATTAAAAAACCCAAAACTGAACCATTCAAACCCAATCCTAAGATAACACAATAATAAGCTAATAACTTTATGAAAAATTATCTCTCATTTGCTATTTGCTATTTGCTATTATTTCTCATTTAAATACAAAATGAAAAATAATTGATAAAAAAAATTGAAATAGACTATTATTTAGTTATTGAAGTTTTATTCTGCTAATATGCTTACTATGTTAAATGAGTTAATATTGGTTAAAGTTGTATCAAGACCATCTAAAGTATGTAAAACTCCATATGTTGCTGATATAGAGCTTAACGATGGAACCATTGTTCAAGCTCATTGTGCTTCATTGGGTTGCTGCGGTCTATGTGAAAAAGATTGCTATGTTTATGCTTCGCCTATAAAATCTAATTGTCCTCAATCCAAGTCCAAAGTTTGTTCTTATAAAATTTATTTGGCGAGCTTTAGCGAAGAAAAGGTGATTAATGGTATAATGGTTATGAATAAACAATTGATTGGAATTGACCCAAAATTAGCCGAGACGTTGGTAGAAAATGCCTTAATTAAAAATCATCTGAAAACTTTGACTAATATTAAAAGTTATAAGCGCGAAGTTAAACTTCTCAACTCGCGCTTTGATTTTGTAGGAGTAGATGAGAACGGCAAAGATTTCGTATTGGAAGTTAAAAATGTTCCTTTAGCAGATTATGCCGACGTATGTAGCAGTGATCGCAAAAAAATGATCAAGAATGGGGACTTTGATAATATTGCTATTAGTCAAAAAATTGCCTATTTTCCTGACGGCTATAGGAAAAAAAAAGGCGATGTTGTAAGTGAACGTGCCTTAAAACATATTAACGAATTAGCAGAAATTAGTCATTCAAAAATTATTAGACCTATTATTTGTTTTGTTGTTCAACGCACCGACGTTTGCAGTTTTCAAGCGTCATTATTAGACCCTATATATAAAGCTGCATTCAATGAAGCTATTAAGCATGGTGTTGAAGTTATTGTCTTGGTTGTTTCATGGAATGCTAACGGGGAAGCAAGTTTTGTAAATTGCGATTTGCCTATTAACTATTAATCAATTTTTAGATACACTAATTTACCGTTTTCTAATTTAATAGCTATATTGAGTGTCATTTTATTTAGTTTAACCATATTAATAATTTCCTTCAAACTGTCTTTAGCGCCTTTGCTTTGAAATGACATATTAATATCAGAACACCAATTATATCCTTTAGTTCCATTTTCATTGGTTAATTTAAAATTATGTGCGGTAGTTTGTAAAATTAGTTGAGTTGGCATTGTTTTCCAAATATCAATTAATATACGTCTATATGTTGTTGACGTAGAAACAGTATCTGTTTGTGATTCAACAAGACATTCTTCAATCTTAGAGCCGCTAATATCTGACATATTTAGTTCGTTTTCTGTAAGATATTTCTTTTTAGGTGTAAGTACAAGATTTCCATTAATAATTTCTTGAATATAATTCTCAATATTATTAATAATAATTTGTTCTGTCATTTTAGCTTGTTTGGGTCTTAATCTTAATAAAATATTTAACTATCTTATTTATATCAATTTTATTCTTATAAATAAGATTATTATTATTTGCTTAGTAAAAAAATAAATGGTACTGCACATACCATTGCTAATAGAGGAATAGCAAACATACTACCAGAACTGCTTTCTTGTTTCATCTCTATAGTTGGTGTTTGTTCTTCTTCTGCTTCTTCTTCTCCTTCTTCTTCTTCTCTTTGTTCTCGGTCTGGTCTTTGTACTACTACTTCATCGTGTGTTGGCGCTGGTGCTGGTGCTGGTGCTGGTGCTGGTGCTGGTGCTGGTGCTGGTGCTGGTGCTGGTGCTGATGCTGGTGCTTCTGCACTTTGTGCTGATGCTGGTGCTTCTGCACTTTGTGCTGATGCTGGTGCTTGTCCTTCTGTATTTTGTGCTTGATCTTGTGTCTGTACTTGATCTTGTGTTGATGCTTGTTCTTCATCTTGTGTTTCATGTTCTTGGTGTTCTAAAAGTCTCTCAAACTCTTTCAGTAAATTAGGTTCTTTTTTTTCTGTTCGTGTGCTAAAATCTGTAACAAGAATAAATGTTATATTAAAAACGTTACAATTTTCTCTAAGACTATGTTCCTTATTATCATCAAACAAGAATATTTTAAAGTTGCTTATTTGTAATTTATTTAATTCATTATAATCATTCATTTTCTGTAAACTTGCCGCATATATGGCATATGGTTTTAAACCTTTTGTATGAATAGTTTGACCATTTAAATCTAATTCGTCCATTTCCTTACCTTTAAATAATGCTCTAAATAATGCTTTGGCGTTTTCATAGACTGTTTTAATAATTTTTGAGTTCATAAAATAAAAATATTGTGAGTTATTAAAAATTTCGTGATCTTTAGTATTAAAATATGTATTAACAAAATCTTCTTGTGTGTATTTATTTGCTGTTACAATCCAAATATAGTTCTCGCTTTCAATAACCTTTTTCATTTTTACTATAATAGCTGTTCTAAACGCTACAGAATCTGGATCTGTGGGAAATATTAATGTCCTTCTATTAGCTTTACATAATGTATCATCAATATCAAAAGCATATATATATTTTGTTACTTTAACAAAAGGAGAAGCAGGTTGTGTTTCTTCTAATGTTATTGATACAGGATAATGGTCTGATGCTGGAAATAAAGTTTCTGCTGCTTCTGGTATATAATTGGATTTGATTATAGTTAAAGAATCATTAACTAAAATATAATCTCCATAAGAGTGTTGTTTGTGATATTTTTCTTCCTTACAACATGTAAGAGGAGGTGGTACATCTGTTTTTACTACGAAGCCTTTTAATTCGTCTATATTTGAATCATTGAATGGCTTTAACTCTCTCCAATAATTTAATCTTTTATCATTAAAATCACCAGCAACAATTACATTATATTTATCACAAAACCAATTAATTGGATAATAATTTTTCTTTTTATTTGCATCCCTAAAATAAACATCGCTAATTGTTATAAAATTATAATAGTTTTCTGATAATTGCTTTTGTAAGTCATTACGATCTACATTATGCGCATTATGTAAATTAATGAATATGTAAGGCTCTTTACTTCTTTTGTTTTGTAAATATATAATATGATAAGGACGTCCTTTTTTATCGTCTTTTGAAAAAGTTCCAATATTAACAGCAATAGCAATATATTTTTCTTTATTATAAAATGTAACTAAGTTAGAAGAGCCTATTGTATGGTGAACACAGCCCATTTTTAGTAATCTATTAGAGGCTTTACGAATTTCATCCCATTTTGCGGCTTCTTGTATAGCAATAAAATCATATTCAATAGTAGTATCATCTATTAACCTTATAACATTATTTGCACACACATTTAATCCATTTTTATCAGCTGGTTCTGATTCTGATTCTAAACAAGTTTTTCCTAACTGATTTGCTGTACCTTTTTCTGCATCACCTATCATAGCCTGCCAACATATATTCCAACTTAGAACATTTATTGTATTATTTCCTCCAAATTGTTCTAACTTTGTAATATTTTTATTTCTATTTTTTAAAGTATTTTTATTTTTTAAAGTATTTTTTTTACTTATTTTACTCATTCATAACATATATATTTGTTATATATAAAATTATTAAAATTTAACATATAATGAATATACAGTTTTGCTATTAAAAATAATAATAATATTAAGAAAAAAATATTGTTACAAATAAATAGTTTTTACTAATTATTTAAATTTATGGAGCTTGCTTTAGACGTTCACAAATTTTATTATAAATTACAAGGTCTTCACCGCTTGCTATTTCAATAGTTTGAAAGCTATTTATATAAGTATTAATGACTTCTTTAAATTTTGTTATTTCAATACCTCCTCTGATATAACTATGAACTAATACTTGAGGTTTTGGTTTTGGTTCATCAGATGTTGGTTTTGGTTCGTCTGGTTTTGGTGTTGGTGGTGGTTCATCTGGTTTTGGTTCGTCTGGTGTTGGTTCCTCTGGTGTTGGTTTTGGTTCCTCTGGTTTTGGTGTTGGTTCATCTGGTGTTGGTTTTGGTGGTGGTTCATCTGGTTTTGGTTCGTCTGGTGTTGGTTTTGGTTCCTCTGGTGTTGGTTTTGGTTCCTCTGGTGTTGGTTTTGGTTCCTCTGGTTTTGGTTCCTCTGGTGTTGGTTTTGGTTCATCTGGTTTTGGTGTTGGTTCATCTGGTGTTGGTTTTGGTTCATCTGGTTTTGGTGTTGGTTCATCTGGTGTTGGTTTTGGTTCATCTGGTGTTGGTGTTGGTTCATCTGGTTTTGGTTCTGGTTTTGATTTTGGTTTTGGACGATATTTTTCAGGAACCAGTCCTAAGAAATATTCCCAATTTTTGTGTGCTTTTTTCAAATGAATTTCTCTAATTAGGCGAGTTAAATTAATAGGTAAATCAGTTGAATTCCATTGATTTTTGTTTTCTTGAACTTTAATAATTGTATCAAGACTATTACATTGACTTGATATAGGATTGTAATGTAATTCAGTTCTTGTATGAACTAAATTATGTCTAATATTGGCATTTCCTCGTGAAGAGTTATCATTATAATCAGGCAGTTTAAATTTTCCAATCAATTGTCCATTTCTAATTGTAGAAATTTGTTTTAAGTATGGTTCTGTATTTTGGTTGTCAGAATTACTTCTAATAACATCATCGTGGCTACAATATTTTTCGGGAGCTTCATTTAAGTATCTATAATTTGTACTGTTCTTGTAATTGTTATCGTCTTCATATGTTGCGTTCGTATCAAACATATAATTATCTCTGCGTTGCCCCGATATTACAATTATTTCTCCTACCTTATTCCATTCTGTATTAGATACTTTTTCTATAACTTCTGGAGTCTTTTTATATCCTTTTGCGTGCGCTTTAATTTCATAATGTGCTTGTCGTTCTTTATCATAATAAGTAAATCTATATTTATTAGATTCTGGATTAATATAACATTCAATAACAACCTTAGTTATACCCAAATAATAGTCGTTATCATTACCATCAAAATAATTATATTTATACAATTTTTTGCTATTTTCTGGTTCTTTATAATTTGTATAAAACATTTCAATATTTGATTTTCCAAATACAATACCAATAAAATCATTAAAATTACTAATTTTATCATCATCTTCATTTGTTTCTTTGGGAATTTTAGGAATAAGCTTAAAGTTACTATCAATACACTCAGTTAATTCATTATTAGTTAAAAACTTAATAATGGTTCCTGTAGTATTTAAGTAGTTAGTGAACCAAGTTATCTCTTCATTTGTCATAATAGTAATATCAATCATATTTGTATATCTACCGTATGTATACATTTGTTCCCATGGAACAAATGCCTTTACATGTGTGGTTCCATCAAAACTATAGACTTCAACAGTAGTTTTATTTGATGCAATCATCAACGCAATTTTCCCACCTACACCAGCAATACCACTGCTATGATCATATCTATGATTTTCTCTATGCATTGAAAACATATTTTTTATGTTTTCCATTGAAATACCATTACCATTATCAATAATTAATGTATACTTTTTTAAAACTTTGAAATCTATTTTTCTTGCTTTGGCATCAATGGAATTTGCTACAAGTTCTAATAAACTCTTATGACAATTAAATCCCTTTGTGTTTAAACCATTAAGATAACCAAGTTCATCAATATTACCTGCTTTCATAGTTCTCTTGATTTGAAATAATTAAAATTTTTAAATAGTTTTCAATTTTAAAAATATATTAAAAATATTTAAAAAAATTACTTGTTAATATAATAAATATAATAATATTGTGAAATAAAAATGTATAATCTTTTATTATTAGCTCTGACTCATAGATTGCCTCCGCTAAATAATGTTTATAAGGGATCATTTTATATTCCATTTATAGGTAATCAAAATATAGAATTTGAGAGATTAAAAGTAAATACTTCACAAGTTAGGTTACATGGACTCATAAATTGTAACGGTTATATTTATAATAATGCTATTAATGATAATATTAATGATAATAATAATAATGATAATATTAATAATATTAATAATATTAACAATGCTATTAATAAACCCAAAGATGAAACTGCTATGAATTATGAGTTAGATAATTTGCTTAAAAGTATTATTCACAAGTATACATGTACAATCGAGGCTCCATATTATAATGCTTGTAATGATACAATTTTATTTGTATTAAAAATAAAACTACTTGGCTTAATAAAAACCATTAAATTGTTTAATACTAAGTAATAAAATTCGCTATTTTATTATAATTATTATAATAACTATGAACTATTATGTGTGCAATTATTGGAGCAACATACCATAACTCACCAAAAATGCTATTTAGTTTACTATCCAAATTTGCATTTAAAAAAGGTATAGCAATTAAGCTTGTTCCGATTCCTATAAAAAATTGTGGCATGACTCTCAATTTCCGTTTATAAATTGTAAAATAATGTCTTGGAGTATGATATAGCGTCAAATAACATTTACTTAGTAGAGGATATTTAAGCCAAGCTAAGTGAAATAGCGAACTAAACGAATATTTATAAAAGTTATTCTTTATATTAAAGTCATCAGCAATATGATAAATAGAAAAAAAAATTAATAGCATTTTTCGTTGAATAAGCGAACAATTATATATACATAAGCCAGTTAAAAAATTACTTGCTAATGTCGCATATGGGCTAACTATTAAACTTGTTGAACCGTGGCCAAATGTTGGAATTAATAGCGGGTATTTTATTAACATTATTATTAGTAATATTATATTATTAATAATAGTATTGTACATAATTTATTCTAAGAGTTTTTTAAAAATTTTAAAAATATTCTAATATTAAACATCTTCAATCAAATATTAATTTATGAAATCTTTCAATAACATATCCTTCTATCGGACTTATATTTGTTTCTAATATTTTAATAATATTTAAGTAAAATTCTTTTGGTCTTTGTAAGATTCTTTTTCTTGATACTATAAATTGAGCACCCGCACCAAATAAAAAATTAATATTATCTTTTTTTTCACCAAATATTTTTTCGTATGTTTCTATTAATGGTAATCCTGGATGATGTATACATCCTTTTATATTACAACATATAATCCATTCACTTAAAAATTCAAAATCAATATTTAACTCTTTATTATTAATATAATTATTTAAATTAGATATTATATTTGGTGAATGGTCAAATGGATTTCCTTGTAAAAAAATTGTATATTCTGCTAAATTATTATAATTATCAAAAATATGTTTATAATATGTATGGGACTCTCTACCTACATTATTTAAAAAAATTTGTTTATAACTATTTTCCAATGGAAGTCCTTTATTATAAATAATTACGTTTGAAAATTGTTTTGTCCATTCTATATTTTCGTTATATCTTGCTACTACAATACAAATGTTCATTGAATTTAAATATATATACTTTAACTATATATACTTTAACTATTTATAATTTAATTATTTATAATTTAATTATTTATAATTTAATTAATATCGCATCATTCTCCGCAAGAAATTTAGCAACCAATTCGTCAGGCAATTCTCTAAAATCTACTAATTTTTTATTAAGTTCGTATTTTTCATAAGCATTTTCCTTTTTAAGTGCTTCTAAAAACAATTCATTGTTTTCATAATACTTTTCGCACGTCTTTGGACCGCATTTCTTAAAAATGGGATTAATATTGTCGGATTTATCACCTAATACAATTTTATAAAACAGATTTTTTTGCGGTTCGCTAAATACTTTGCTGCCTTCTTTCAAAGATTTGTTTTGAAAATTTACAATTTCGGTATGCTCATCTAAAAGTTGTAAATAATCGTGGTCGTTTGCTATAATATATATTTGTGCAGTTGGATACTTATTGCGAATATAATTCTTAGTAAGTGCAATAATATCATCAGCTTCCAAATTAGGAAACTGGACTACGCTATTTACACCGGCCTCATATAAAAGTTTATTGGCATCTTGATAAATATGCTTGAAAAATGGTCCTCCACCAAATTCGTCGCCTTTGTCACGTGTACCTTTATAATCCGAATACAGTGTATTCCTCCAAATGTCTTTACGAGGACAATCACGCGCTGCAATTATTGTTGCCGTTTTTTTATGTATTTTTTGCTTTTTTTTAAAGCCGTCTAACGATTCGCTAAATGTTTTCATAAACTTTTCTACAAACTCTTCATTTTCGTATGGATTTGTTAAAGGTGTTTCTGGATTTGAATGACCCCACCACTGCATAATGGCGAAATATCTATAAAATATCCAATAACTCGTATCTACTAATACAAAAATCTTTGATTCTTGTGCTTGCTCCTTCTTTACTTCCTTAGCCATAATATATATAATTATAATGAAGTATTTATATTGTTGATGTATATTATCAATTTTTTTTATATATTTTAATTTCATTAAGTTCATTATTAAAATTGAAAGCAACTTATATAATTTTTTTACAATTATTTTAACAGCTATTAATCTTAATAAAATAGCTATTAAGATTAATTAAGATTAATTAAGATTAATTAAGATTAATTAATGGCTACAAATAATACAATTAAAAGCGGAATTCTTATTGCTTGTAATGTTATTAATGTTATTTATCACGTACCACAAATTATAAAAACGTATCGTACAAAATCGGTTTCAGATTTTGACTCCTATTATTTGTTCTTGGGTAATCTTCATAGTTTATGTTGGGTCGTCTATAGTATTGTCGATAATAATTATTTAATGATATTTAATAGTTGCGTTACAATGTTTTCGATTTCTTTTGTTAGTTATTATAAAGTACATTCTTATATTAGTGATTATTATAAGAAAAAACAATTAGCTAATGTATCTACTATTAATAGTGATAAGGAAATCTATATTATTACTGTTACTAGTAATAATGCAATAAATAATTAGTAGCTTATATATTTAAAAATTGAATTTTTATTACAAAAATTACTATATTAATAAATATTATTAAATACTAATAAATATGACAGCAAAGCACGATTTAGGACAATATTATACAACACATATTGAACTTAAAGAAAAAGTGTTTGAATTTATATTAAATAGTCCTTCTAATATATTAGAACCCTCAATTGGACGTGGAGACTTAATAACATTTATTAATAATAGGCTACCTGATATAACATTTGATATGTATGAAATAGATAATAATATCAACTTGTTAGATAATATAGAAAAAACTAATGTTGTTTATGGAGATTTTATGACACAACATTTTACAAAAACATATAAAACTATAATAGGAAATCCTCCTTATGTTAGAACTAAAAAGGGGAATTTATATATTGATTTTACAGAAAAATGTTATAATTTACTTGACATTAATGGCGAGTTAATATTTATTGTTCCGTCTGATTTTCTAAAATTAACAAGTGCTTCAAAATTATTAAATAGTATGATGACACAAGGAACATTTACTCATATTTATCACCCGCATAATGAAAAAATGTTTGCAAATGCGTCTATTGATGTTATTATATTTAGATATTGTAAAAATAGTTCAATTGAGAAAAAAGTGTTATATAATGATAAGCTATTATATATTACAAATAGCAATGGATTAATTACTTTTGATGAAAAACTAAATAGTAATAGTGTTTTGTTTCAAGACTATTTCGATATTTATGTTGGTCTTGTTAGTGGAAAAGAAGAAGTTTATAAAAATGAAGAACTCGGCAATATTGAACTATTAAATGGACATAATAAAGTTGAAAAATATATTTATATTGAAAATTATCCCTGTGAAAATGTAAAAATTAATGAATATTTATTACAGCACAAGAACGAGCTTATTACGCGAGGAATACGAAAATTTACTGAAAAGAACTGGTTTGAATGGGGAGCACCAAGAAATATTGATGCTATAAATAGTAATAAAACTAAAGATTGTATTTACATTTACAATTTAACGCGAAAATCTGATGTCTCATTTTTAGGTAAAGTTAGTTATTTTGGTGGTGGATTAATAATGCTTAAACCAAAAAAAATGTGCGATTTAAATAAGATTGTAGCATATATAAATAGTAATACTTTCAAAGCTAATTTTATGTTTTCTGGAAGATTTAAAATAGGCCATAGACAAATATGTAATTCATATATTCCAAATGACTATTTATAATTTTAAAGTTCTTATGTTTGACATAAATTTTTCCTTCCAACTAGGTTTAGGTTTTTGTAAGCAATCAATAAATTGTTTTATTTTTTTATCTATGTTTTCATATTTATAGATCCTATTGTTATTCCAACAAACTTGAAATGGCAAATTATTTATATTTGGTGTTAATAGTGTCAATCCTTTTACACTATTAACAATTATAGTACATGAATCTGTTTTATTTAATACTATGAAATAATAATCTTTTTTGTTAATAAAGTTATATTCTTTATTTTTTAATTTATTAACAAGTATGTTACTCATTTTGCCATTGTCATAAGATTTATTACTATGAATATCCAATACTTCATCTGTATAAGCATATACACACATTGCTAAATTACCTGTATTGTCGCTTGTTAATGTTGTTGTTGTTTTTATATTGATTGGGATCCATCCATAAATATAATCATATGCTAAAATGTCATACCAGTGTCTCTTTTCAGGTATCTTAATTCTTGCACCAAACTTTTCGCTAAGTAATTTGACTACTTCAACTTCATCTAAACAGCTATTTATTCTACCGTCCTCATTTTGACTTGAAAATTGAAATACTTGTAGCTTTAAATAATTTTGAATTTTATACATAATTAGAGGTAAGCGCTTTAATCTAAAAATACTTCCTCTAAACCATGCTTGTATCTTGATTATTGTGACATTTAAAGCCATTTTTTTATTACTTATGCAATTTAATCTCAATTTTAACTCAATTTTAACTCAATTTTAAATGACTATTAAATTTATTCTTCTTTTACATAACTGCTATTGCATAGTTTTTTTATTATTTTTTCTTCATTGTGTTCTTTGCTATTTGCTATAGCCACAAGTGTATGCGTATAATAATTTTGTTTATATTCATTATTTTGAAAATCTGGATTTTCTTTAGTCCATTTACTTAATGCGCAAAATTGCTTTGTTGATACATCTTTAATGGCTTTCCTGATTTTTTCTTTATTAATATCTCTCTCCCAATTGTCGTCATCTTTAATATATAACGATTCACGTTTTAAGTCGGTGCAATGTATTGGTCGCTGATATAATCCTAATTTACTCATATTTTCAATTATTACATTACTTAAACCATTAACAAGCCCATTTTGCTTCGTATAATCTAGCTGTTGTAAGCTAACTTGAATAGATTTTATAAAATCGCTCATATTTATAGCGTCTTTACATCGCTCATTTAGAAAGACCTGAATATTAAATTTGTTATTATTATTGTTATTTGTTATAAAATTGTTATTTCCTAATTTCGGCAACATTTCACTTATTTGATTTTGTTGCCTCATCATTTGATCTTGTTGCTTTATAATAATCTCTCTCATGTCTTTGTTATCATTCAGCAAATTAATGATCAAGTCATTTGTTAGAGCTAGCTCATTATTTGAACCGTTCACTACCTTTGCGTTTTGCAAAAAATTACATTTTTTTTTATGAGCATAAAGCCCTTGTCTGCTTTTATACTTTTTTCCACAATTACAAATGATTTCTGCTAAAAGTTCGGATTTTTTCACACTAGCTGTCAACAAAATGTCAACGTTTGTATTGTTTTTATGTTTTACTGTAGCAATATGTTTGTTATAATCTTTTTTGTCACACGTAGTATAGTTACAATTTATACATACAAATTCTGAGCGGATTTTTGCGGATTTTTTTGTAAACATTTGTCAATAATAATTTAATAGCTATATATTTAATATATATTTTATATAATTTTTTCCGGATTTTTCCGGATTTTTTGTAAACAAATGTAAAATTTATGTCAACAGTTTAATGAAGAAAATATGCAATATATCACATTTTAGCATAATTCTTCATTAAATTAGAAGATTTTGCGCGCTTTTTCGCGCTTTTTGTGTTTTTTTTTGCGTTTTTTATTTAAAGTTTTATGAGCATATATGATGCTGATAAAAACCCGGATTTTTGCGGATAATTCCGGACAATTTTGTCAACAAATGTCAACAGCCATTTTTTCAGAAAAAAGTGAAAAAAAATTATGGTAAGGCGTTCTTTTCGTTAAAAATTAAGTATTCATCCCTTAAAGGTCATATTTTAAAAAACAAGAACATATTTTTCATTTTTCCTATAAAGGTTTAAGGTTCTTAAAATTGGACATTTATAAATGTCCATTTTCCAAAAAAATTATGAAATTATATTCTGAAATTTTTGCACACAATTTTTATAATAAAAAGTTTAGACCATTTATCATAAGAAATTTGAAAAGAGTGATTTTAGCCTTTTATATGCCCTTAGCCCCCCATAAGTTAAATATTTATTAGTTCATTGAATCTGTTGAGGTCTTTTATAACCTTTGTCATAGTTACATTAGCATCCTTTGATAGTCGCTTTATAAAGCTATGTGTTGTATGTAAGCTTAGAATAAGCCTATTAAATTCTTGTGTAAAATTCAAATTATATTTATAAAATAATTCACCTAAGTTGTTTACCAATGCTTGGTTTGATATTTCATGCTTACTATACAATTCTAAACATTTTATAGTTTCATCATATAATTCCTGTTTCATTGTGCTATTAAATCTGTTAAGTATGTTTTTTTCTTCTATAAAATTATTAATTACAAGTTCAAGATTAGTATAGTCATGATTATAAAACATATTGTTAAAAAATATATAATATGCATTTTGACTTTCCTTATTAGGAAATGTACATATACCAAAATCAATTAACCCCAACATATATTTTGGAGAGCCATTATTGTTTTTATTATTATTGTTATTATCATTGTTTATGTAGAAAAAGATGTTACCACAATGTAAATCACAATGAATAACAGAATGGTATAAAATTCCCAATATGTTAAACTTATTTATTAAGTAAGCAAATTCTTCTTTGATCGCGGTGTCAAGGTGTTGAATATCATTAAATTTTAATCCATTTATATTTTCCATCACTAATAATTCATTATATTTTTCAGTAATCTCTCTATAAACTTTTGGAAACCTGTATTCTTTATTATTTTTATATTTCTTAGTAAAGAGTTCTATAGCATTAGCCTCTTTAATAAAATTCATTTGATTTAATAAAATCTCTCTATTGTCTAAAAGTAATTTTGTTATTTTGAGATATTTTATATATGGAATATATTTGCACACATATGATACATATAACAATTCATCAAATGCATTAGTAAATTTCATTAAAATATTTTTCTTTAACATTTTAACAATTACTTTATTATTAGAACAATCAAATGCGCCGAAAGCCACGCCTATTATGCCGCTATTTATAGGTATGCTATTTGTTAATGTTATGGAATAATCACGTGTTAACTTATCAAGTAAGTCATAATTAATATCATTAATTGAATATGGAACATTATCAGTATATTTCAGTAAAAACTCTTGCTCATTAGGATATAATAAATCTTTATTCAAGCATAATGCTTGAAATATTTTTACATACACTATATTTTCATATTCTAATCTGTTAGATATGTTTTTTATTAATTCTAATCTATTGGTTGGTTCCTTTGCAAATTTTAATATAGCAAATTTTAAATACTCATAACTAATAATTCCTACAATTTTTGTAATTCTTAGACAAATACATAATGTATGAAAAAACATCATATTTAATAGTTTATTAGTATAATAAATTATTAAGTATTTATATGTAATAATTGACTAATTAACTAATTAACTAATTAACTAATTAACTAATAATTTTTATGAATTAACATTAAGATTGTCAATATATAATTTAACGTTATAAAACATCTTTTTAAACATTAATCCTATAAGATTATTCATATAAATAGGCAAATCATCTGTCATTGTTATTTGAAAATCTATTGAAAATTTCAAAGTTATAAATTTCTCATCGCTTGTTGGTGATGAAACTTCATCAACTGAAGAAATATGTATTTTTCCAAAATTATATGTTAGAGGTTCATAGTCAATATTATTTAAATTTATAGAGTGTAAATAATCATCTATTAAATCTTTATGTTCGTATATTAAATCCTTATTATAATAGGTAATACTATTATTTAACTTATTTAAATAACGAGTCGCTCTAAAGATAATATATTTTTGCTTAATACCAACCTCTTTTGCTACTTGCTTAACCAATATACATATGTCCGTTTCGTGTGCGTTTAATGTCTTTAAAATATAAATTCTCTCAATTAACTCTGTATTTACCTGTTCAAGTAATTCATATATTTGCGTTGTTAAAAGTAATTCTGTATTTACCTTTTGCGTACTTAAGTTATTTAACTCAAATTGTAAATTGTATACTTTATTAATACTTAAAGGGATCCTTATTTCGCTTAATAATATATTTCCTTTATTACATACTAATTTAGGTTGAAATTGATTTTCCTCACTATATTTCATAATAATTTAATTAATAATTATATGTTTAAATATAATAATAGCTTTAATTATATTCTTAAATGATTTAAGAATTATAATATAATATATTTAATTAAAATTATATTATATTATAATAATATGGCGCTAATGTATACTATTGCTGTGACTAAAGATAGAACAACGATTTATATGAAAGTACCGTATGATTGTTTGTCATATAAGCAAAAGTTACATAGAGGAATTCTCAAATTTCCAAGAGCAAATATAGCGAGTTCAGTTGTTAATATAGCTAATAATAATGGCGTAAAAGTGTAATAATTCTATACTTTTAAGTGTGCAACTAAATTAACTAATGATGCGTTTTTTGGAATTAACTCTTGTGCCTTTACTTTTTTTGTTCGCAGTTTATGTATAAACCAAGTATGTGGATTATTCATTGTAGGGTCTATTTTTAAGTTTATTGAAATAACTTGCGACCTACAATGATTTGAGCAACATAAACAATCAAAGCCGAAATATAGCGTTGAAAAATCAGAAATCGTTTTATCACAAAAATCACAAATGAATACCATAATATATTTATTTATTATTTACAAATAAATAAATGTATTATTTATTAGATTATTAGATATCCAAACTTACAATATTTTTATCACTTTTTTGCTTGCGTTTAGATTTAGTTGGAATTTTACCGCTCATTAAATCTTTTAAATCTTCGACGCTGATTGTGCTTGCTTCATTATTTTTATTTTCATTTACATCTATTTGCTTGGTTTTTAATCCGCTTAATAATGAAGCAATATTCTGGTTAGATTGCGGAATTACAGACGGACCTTTCATTTCCGGGCGCTTTATTCGTTCTTCATCATATGGATTACCTTCATTAGAGCCTAAATTATAACCACGTGCCGACATAATATCTGGGCGATTTACTATATTAGGCATTCGTTGGCTGCGATCGGGTAATTTAGATTCAATAGGTGGTGGAGGAGGACCAGAATTTACATTGGGAGGCATCGAAGAACCAAATCCAGGATTGGAGCCGTTTCCATTATTAAACAGTCCATTCATAAAACCGCCAAATCCGGGGTTAGTTTGCCCCATTGTATTAACAGCTGCTTGAGTAAACTGTTTCATCAATTCTGGATTTTGACGCATTATATCATCCATTCCGGGCATAGAAGATTTGAATAATGTATTTGACATATGAACCATCAAAGCCGAGCCACCTAACTGAAATAATAATTTTAACTCAGGAGACATTTTAGCTTTTGATTTATATTTTTCGTGCAATTCAGCAAAAATCTCGTCATATTCGTCAATATTTTCGTTTATTTGCTCACCCCAGCCGTCTAATTTAATATCAAAAGGATCGAATTTATTATTTAAAAATTCTAAACCGGTAATACACGCCATCATCATTTTTCCTTGAAACTTAATAGCATTGGATTTTTCTTTTTCCGCAATAATAGTCTCATATTCACCAATCATTTCATTTAAATCCGAGTCCATATTGTAGCGCTTACTTAACGAAACTCCTTTCTTTTCTAAATCATCGAGCTTTCGTAAATATTTGAATTTCTCTTTTAATTCCTCTTCTTTTGTTAATTCGGGTTTTTGCTGTGTTTTATCCAAATTAACAGGAATATTGTTAAATTTACCGAAGCCATCCCATGTTTTATTTTCATTCATATTTGCCGTAGATTTTCCAAGGTTTATATTATCAGGATCATTGTTGTTTGTAACAGGTTTAACATTAGCACCATCATTTTTTGAACTGCCGAAAATATCACCAAAAATAGATTTTTTATGGGCACTTCCAGTGTCTTGCTTATATTTAATTTCTTTATTTGTGCTGCTATTTTCAGAGCTATTTATATTATCATTTTTAATATTATCATTTTGTATGCTTGATGAATTAAAGTTTGTATTATCGGCGAGCTCATTTAATTCATTTTCTAAGTTTGTAATATCTTCTATATCAATAGAAGACGAGAATTTTTTATCAGCCTTATTTTTTTCATTCATTAATAACTCTATACCGCCTCCAAAATTGGAGGATCGTTTATTTGAAACAATTTCTTCACTATGTCCATCATCAAAGGAATCATTAATTTTAAATTCAGGTAATTTAATATCTTCTATATTTAAAAAATCCGGTTCTATTTCAACAATATTCATATAATCTATTATGTTTTAAATAGAAGATTAATTTTTAAATACTCCGCATTATATATTATATAATTTTAGACATATTATATATTATATAATTTTAGATACATTATATGCTATCTTGTTTATTATCCAAATAATAAATTCCTTGAAGCAAACAATCAGATAAATCATCTTTCTTCGAATGTTTGATAAAATAATTGAGGTCATTTAACATATTTTTATTTTCCAATAATTGTTTTGTATATACAATGCTGAGTTTTTTTCTCTCGTTGTATGAAATCTTTTTATCTTTATCTTTATCTTTATCTTTATCTTTATCTTTATCTTTATTTAAAAAAGCTTTTAATTTATTTGTTGCAGAAATAAATATTATGTTATGATTATTACAATCAATAAAATATTGAGCTATCATTCCTTGTATTGACTTCATTCTGTTAGCAATAGGACTTATTTGATTCTCGATTATAATTTGGTCTATACTTGTGAGGTCGTAGTTATTAAATAGCTCATTGAGTTCATTTTTAAGACTTATACCCAAATCAATGAGATTTACATTATTAGCATTTACATTTTCAATAGCCTCAAAACAAGTGGTTTTCAAATAATCTTCCAAGCAACTTATTAAATTTGTTTTATTGGTAGGTTTTTCAAGTTTTAAATCGCATTTTTCAACCAAAGCTGAGAGATTTGCTATCGATTGTTTATGTAAAGTTTTTATATTACATATAGGTAAGGTGTATTCCGTTTTTTTAGTGTGATTTTTACAATAAAAATGGTCGTTTTTATGAAAACAAGCTTGTTTAGAGCATGTATTAGCAGAGCAAGCAATAAACTTATTACAGAGGTTTATAACGTCCCATTTAATTATTGTAAACTCTTGTGTTCCATTAACAATGCTATTTTTATCTAAATTAACAACCTCCAAAATAACATAAGCCAAATTTTTAATACCAATATCAATACTTAAAATTTTCATACTAATATTGCTATTATATTGCTATTATATTAATATTGCTATTATATTAATATAAATTAGTGCGTTTAGTTTGAAATTACTAATACTTATATAATTTGTTGCTAATTCTTTATATTGTTTCTAAATAATATTTCAACGTAAAGCAGCTATGCACATAGAATAATGAACCCGATTTAAATAATAGATAAATAAAGCATATAAGAAAGATATTAAATATGCTCCTATTAAATATGGTCCTATTAGATATGATGATTTTTGGTTATAAATAAAAAATCCAGCCATTGCTCCGACAAAACATAGTACAGCTAATCCTAGACCTAATAATCCAACAACATAAAATAACAAACAAAAATCTTTGCTTAAAGGCGCCATCAAACTATCTAAAAAATTCATTTTATAATAATATATTATTTTAATATTATTATATTATTTTAATAATATAATAATGTTGTATAAATAATGTTATATATATTATAATTTTTATTTATATTGTTATTTTTTATTATATTGTAATTATAATTGTATTTGTATTAGCGTAATGTAACAATACATATTGAATAATATATTCTTAATGTGTAATACATTAAGATGTTACTTAAGAAACTCATTAAATATGCTCCCATTGCGTAGGCTGACTTCTTTTGAAATAATCCACCAATCAAACCACCAAGAGCTAATATTGCTAAAAATAAATTCAATAATCCTATGTAATAAAAAAACGCGCAATGAGCTTTGCTTAAGGGAGACATCAAATTATCAAAAAAATCCATTTTATAATAATAATATAATATAATATTTTATAATTATAAAAAAAATCATAAATAAAGAAAAATACTTAAATAAAGAAAAACAATTAAAAAAAACAATTAAAGAAAACAATTAATTAGGCTTTATAATATATTTTGTAACATGCTTTTGAGAGTCCAGTTTTTGCCTAGATAAGTACAATTCTTTTAAATCACTTGTTTCATAACCGTATGGTCTAATATTTGATAATGTATTGTCAAATATATATGGAGTATGCTTATTTATTGCTAAATTAGTTTTGTTATAATATGGACATACGCTACATTCATTGCATGAATTAAGCTGATTATTACTTATAATAGATTCAGCATTAATTTGTAAATAATGCCTATAGTCGCTGTTATTTTTAATATTATTATTTCGTTTAAGCATTTCATCATTTAAAACGGATGAATAATAATTGCTAAATAATCTCGAGTCGTCCATTAATGGAGGAAAATTCATATTAATATTATTTGAACCAACTGCACACGAACCATAATTCATATTTTTATTATATATTTATTTAATAATATATTTATTGTTAAAATAAATATATTATTATTAAGAGATGCTGATTAAGACTTTTGTAAAATTTTAATTAGATCAGCCTTTTTCATTTTTTGTGCACTTTCATTATCAAGTAAATTTCTCGTTACAGCTATTGTTTTTAGGTCATCAACTTTCATTTTTGAATAATTTTTCTTAGTTACATTAGTTTCTGTTGTGTCATTTTCTAATGCCTCATTTTCTAAATTATTTAAATTAATAATTTTTGAATCGGTCTTTAAATCAATATTAAACGTGTCTAAATTTATTGGCAGATTTTTAATAAAAGTTTCATCATCAGTATTTGAAAAAGTAGGTTTAGCTAGATCAATTTCTTCAAAATCTCCTAAATCTTTAATATTTTTTTCTAATTCATCTTTAGTAATAGGTAATAGTTCAACACTATTAGAGTCTATATTGTCATCATTTGTTTCTTTGATGTGTTTTTCATCTTCGTCATCATCATCTTCGTCGTCCTCATCATCTTCATCATCTTCGTCGTCATCATCATCATCATCCTCATCATCATCATCATCATCATCATCATCTTCGTCGTCCTCATCATCGTCCTCATCATCATCATCATCTTCATCATCATCATCATCATCATCGTGAATAGAACGAATTTTATCTAAATCATTAGTTGCTATATATTCATTAATAGAGCTTTTAACTTCACAGCAATCATCATCATCATCAGTACATTCGTCTTCTGATACATATATTTTTTCACCTAAATTAATTTTCTTAATTGGTTCGGTGTCAGTGCTTTCAAATTTATTTTTATAAATATACATAGAATTTATGTTTTGCATTTGAATATTGTAATTCATAATAAAATTTTGTAATATTTTTCCATGCTCAATCATGCTTCGCTCTAATAAATTTAATCTGCGGTAACTATATAACATCATTGACCCACATACTAATAATATAATGCCAAATGTTAATAAAAAACTCGAACCTACGAATTTAAATAAGAATGACATTTATTATTATTTAACTATATTATTTTAAGTATTGTTTAACGAATAATTATTATTTATTTCATATTTGTTATAATTGTTTCAGGATATTCTAAATCTTTAAGAACCTTTAAAGCCCCTTTAACATTAGAAATACCTTTCTTAATTTTATAAGTATATTCGAAATCGTCGCCTGTTGTATTTGTCTTAACTTTCATATAAAAATTGTTATTTTGCTTACTTAGTTTTTTGCATAATTTATTATAATGTGTTGTTAGCATATAATCTATATTTTTCAATTTATTTAAATGATTTAAATAACCATAACCACTGCTAATTGCCTCTTCTGGATTGGTTCCACTATAAAGCTCGTCAAATACACAGAAATGGGTTTTGTCTTTATTATTCTCAATAAGTTCTAAAATATTCTTACATTGTCGTGCTTCAGCTTGATAAAGACTGTCACGTCCGCCTGTATCAGGAATATTAATATAGCAATGAATATAGTCATATACTTTGATTGAGGCATTGTTGAAAAATCCACATCCTATTTGTTGGCATAATATAATATTAAATAATGTTGATTTCAATAATGTGGTTTTCCCTGAGGCATTTGGTCCTGTAATAATTATATTTTTATCTAATTTATATGAATTTTTAACGATTTTATGTTTGGTTGTATTAGTTGTTTCAATAGTATTACTTGTTTGAATTGTATTCAAATTAGCAAAATAAGAATTGTCAAAATATGTGGGATTTGTATTATTATAGCTGCAATAATTCATAACTTTAGTAGTAATAAAGCCTTGTATTGTTTCGATGTTTTTTAAATAACCATTAAATCCAAATGAAAAATATAAACTGCTAATAAAGTTATCGCTTTTATTTAAAGAATAGAAACATTTCATTAACTGGCCAAGTTCAATGGTTTTATGCAGAGTTAAAGAATATGGAGTTAGTTTTCTCAATTCCGCCAAATAAGTTTTAAATATTGCTATATTAGAAACTATTTGATCATTAAATAGTTTAAAGTGAGTTAAATTTTTAGAAAAATTTAAATAATGCTCATATTTCTTCAGTGACTCTATAATATAATATTTCAGATCAAATAAGGTTTTATGAATATATTTAATATTATAATAATATTTGATACATCCGTTTACATTTAAGTATACTTGAAAAATATAAAATCCAAAACTAAAAAGTATATACATCTTATTTGATAAATTAGCTTCACTTAAAGAAGTGAATAATTGACCTATAACATGATTAGCAAAAACTTGCTTTAAATGATTAAAATATAGTTCAAACGTAACATTATGACCTTGTAATTTAATTATAAAAAAAGGCAATATTAAAAATAAAATGGGAATTAATAATGAAATAAGAGGGGTTGAGAGATTATAAACACTTAGTGCTTGTAACACAATGCTATTAGTATTGAATTTATTTAATAGTGGAATATCAATATATTGATATTTATTTATAAATCCACCATCATATATAATTTTTTCACAATTATTATAAACAACAACCTCTCTAGATATATCCCGGTTGTCAACAAAATCGACTCTTTTAAATGGTTTATAATTTTTAATTAAATCCTGACTTTCAAGCAAGAACTCTTTATTATTTGTATAATATTTGCTCCACTTATTTATAATATTTTTCTCAAAAATCGTTTTTGGAGCAAAAACGTGATAATATAAATTATAGTTATTACTACTATCTATTGAACTATCTATTATAGTATTGGTTCCGTCTGATTTATTGTTAAATAATTCGGCAACATGATTAGCCTTTACCAATTCTAAATCATTAATAATATTATTATTTAACATAAATATTGATGATGTATCTAAATATTCTATAGGTAGTTTAAAAGCATCAATATATTTTTCTTTGGTATTATATTCGCTATGTTCATAAAAATTTAGGATTGAGCTAATTAGTTCCATAATATATTTATAAATATCAAATACTTTATAAATATTAATATAACGAAAATAATTAAAAGAATATTAATAAATTTTAATATTATTAACACTATTGATGATAATTTACGATATATCGTTTATTACTAATTATTATAAATCTATAGAGCACGAAAAAATAGATTCAGCAGTTCAAACTTTGTTAAATAATGTTTTAGAGACCATTAATGTTGATTTACTATTAAATACATATGAATTAGATAATGAGACCAAATTTAAAAAGAAACATAAGTATAAAAAATATGATAACAATAACAATAGTAATAATAATAACAATAACAATAACAATAGCAATAGTAATAGTAACTACAATAGCAACAGTAATAACAATAGTAACTACAATAGCAACAGCAACAGCAACAATATGCAAACAAAAGATAATTTTAATTTAAGTAGAACTATTAAAAATACATATGTATGTACAAAAAAAAAGGTTATACCAGACAAAAGCAAGTTCGATTCTATTAAAAGCAACATTAAAATCATATTAAACAAATTATCTCCCACAAACTATAGCAAATTAGAAACCGAATTTATAAATATTTACACTGAGTTATTAGATAATACTATTAAAGAAGCAGAAGCAAATGAAGAAGCAAATGAAGAAGCAAATGAAGAAATTAATATAATTGATAAATATATTATAGAGCATATATGTTATAATAATTTATCATATAGTACAATATATGTTAATATATTGTTTTCACTAATTAATAGCTATTGCGTTAAAGATTATAAGTTGGAAAATATATATATATATAATTTACTTAAAGAAAAATATAGCGAACTTTCAAAAATAGAGAATTACATTAATAATAATATACAAGATGATGAGTATACTATTAATAAAAATAATGATAAATATAAGTGTTTCATTATTTTTATGATAAATTTTAACAAAAAAATTTGTTATGAATTGGAAAATAGTGAATCAAAAGCTTACATTAAAGATTTATTTATTAATTGTCAAGTCATAGAAGAGTTTGTAAGTTCACTAAACAAATTTTTTATTACAAATTTAAAAATAGAGAAAAATTGCAGCTATTGCGAAATCATACTCGAGTTTTTAATAATCATTTATAATGAGTTATTTAAAGAAGTAAATATAATGAAAAAAATAGATAAGGATTTACAGTTATATAAAGAAATTAAAAGCATCATATCTAATGACTGCGGTTATGCAAATTTTACAAATAAAATCAAATTTAAATTAATGGATATTGAAGACAAGTATAAAAAAAGAATATTATAAAATATTATAAAATATTATAAAATATTATAAAATATTATAAAATATTATAAAATATTATAAAATATTACCTCTTATTAATATATTTTTATATTAGTTTAAATATATATTCTAAAAGTATATATAATATATTATGATTACATCAAATCTTAAAAAAGAGGTTCAATATACAACAACAAATACTATAGATAAATCGGATTTAGAAACAGAAGCTTTTGTATATAACGCAAAAATATATAATAAACATATAAAATTTGTTCTTGGAGTACCTAAGTTTGATTATTTAAGCAATGGTATTTTATATTTTAATATTTATTTAGTAAATAATGGTTCAGTTGTATCTAAAATAGGTATATATGAAACTAATAATACTGATTATGCGTCTTTACTAGATCATAATGGCGATATTGATTTAAACAAAATGGCTGAACCTATAATTTTCCCGTTTTCTAAATCATTGATTATTAATAATTATGAACTGATTGATGAATTTGAAACGAGGTCTGAATATTCAAATGCTGACGCTAATAGCGACAGCGAAGGTATTACCGATCAAGATACTGATACTGATACTGATAATGAAGGTATTACTGACGATGACACTAATAGTGATGGTGCTTCTACGAAAAGTGAAAAATTCAATAAGTCAAATCTTAATTATAATTTAATGACTTTAATTAGTCAAACTAAAGAAGAAAGTGATTACGAAATTAGCAATTACGAGGAAGACCCTAAAGATACTTGGGTAAATAAGTATTTAAGAAGTAATAAATATGAAATACTTGACAATGAAGGCGGTGGAGATTGTTTTTTTGCAGTATTACGCGATGCTTTAAAAAGTGTAAAAATAGAAACATCTGTAAAATCTATTCGTGAAAAATTAGCTAATGAGGTTGATGAAAGTATTTTTAATACATATAAGGAGCTATTTGATTTATTTTACAATAATATTAAAAAAACACATGACGAGTTAAAAGTATTAAAAAATAAACATTATACATTAAAAAAAATTATTACAGGAACAAGCGATGGTCCAGACAAAATGAAATTAATTCAAGATGCAAAAGATAATTTTAATACATTTACATCTATGACTACTAAACATAAAGAGTTAGAGACTTTAGCAAATGAGTTCGCATTTATGAAGGATGTAAATACTATTGACGACCTTAAAAAAGTAATTAGAGAAGTTGCTGGGAAGTATTGGGCTGATAATTGGGCGCTAAGTTCATTAGAAAGAATATATAATGTAAAATTTATAGTGTTATCTCAAGATCATTTTATTCAAGGAGAAAAGGAACTTGTTTTACAATGCATTAGCGCAGATACAAAATTAGAGGAACAAGGCATATTTGAACCATCTTATTATATTATAACCGAATATTTTCAAAATATTCATTATAAATTAGTTACTTATGATAAAAATGTAAAACGAGGAGCGCTTACATTTAGCGAACTGCCTTACAAGATCAAAGAGTTAGTTTTAGAAAGATGTATGGAAAAAAATGCGGGATTATATGTATTAATACCCGACTTTAAAACATTTGCAAATAAAAACGGAGTGGAAACTAATACAATTAGTAAAAAGAGTAGCTATGATACATTGGTTGATACAAAAAGACCCAAGTCACAAGATTATACCAATTCAATAATTATTCAAGTATATAGTAAGTCAAAACACGAAAAAGTAGGCGAAGGTTCCGGTGAAACAATTAAACCCGAATTAAAGATTTCAAAAAATGTTCTTGAATTAAATAAGATCGGAAGAG